>OKUV01000072.1_pt1 | contig 56691 bp, 40 predicted proteins | sample 1606661 | NCBI WGS metagenome assembly OKUV01 (sample SAMEA3882521, study PRJEB24775) | human gut metagenome | biome: human-associated habitat; feature: intestine environment; material: feces | place: Netherlands | collected 2009/2010
GGCCTGCTTTTCTTTTATCCAATAAACGAAAGGAGGACAGAAAACTATGCAATCCAAAACTGAATTTTACCGGAAAATGGCTGAGCAGGTATCGACCTGTCTTGTGGGCAGTTGGCAGGAATGGACGGCCTTTCTCATTACCGCCAGCCGTCTCTATAAATATCCGTTCCATGAACAGATGATGATTTATGCCCAGCGCCCTGATGCCACCGCCTGTGCCGAGTACGACCTGTGGAATAACCGGATGGGCAGGTATGTGCGGCGCGGTTCCAAGGGTATCGCCTTGGTGGACGATTCTGGCGACAGACCCCGGCTGCGCTATGTGTTCGATATTTCCGATACCGGTACCCGTGAACATTCCCGTACCCCTTGGCTGTGGCAGTTGAAGGAACAGCACATTGGGCCTGTGTCGGCCATGCTGGAGCGCAACTACGGTATTGCCGGTGCCGATCTCGCCCAGCAACTCACCGATGTAGCCGAAAAGCTGGCGAGTGAGTATTGGGACGAACACCAGCAGGACTTTCGCTACATCGTTGACGGTTCGTTCCTGGAGGAGTACGATGATCTCAACGTCGCAGTCCAATTCAAATCGGCGGCCACCGTCAGTATCGCCTACGCCCTGATGTCCCGCTGCGGTTTGGAGCCGGAACGCCACTTCCAGCACGAGGACTTTATGTCGATCTTCGACTTCAACACCCCGGCCACGGTTGGGGCGTTGGGAGCGGCAGTTAGCCAGATCAACCAGCAGGTTTTGCGGCAGATTGGCACCACCGTCCAGAACTATGAGCGCGAGCATATCGCGGAAATGAGCGTTACACATGGAGAACAACCTGACTTACACGAGGAACAGCGATTACCTGATTCCCAACCTGAGCCTGAGCGAGCAGCCGAAGAAGCCCCTGGGCAAGTACGGCAGGATGCGGAAAGCGTACCTGAAGGAACACAGACCCCTGATCTACAATCAGCTGCTGTTGACCGAGAAGCTGTACTCGCACCTGCTGGAGATCGACGAGACGGCGAACAGCCGTCTGGAGCAGATGATGCCCCGACTGGCGGAGTCGGCGGGCGTGACGGAGGAGCTGAAAGCCCGCGATCCGATGCGCTGGGTGGGCCTGATGAACACCTGCAAGGCCCAGGCCGAGGAGATTCTGATGGCGGAGCTTATCAACAGCTGACCTTAAACCTGTTCCTCTCCGAAGCGGAACAAATCCAAAGAATAGATGAAGTAGATGAAGCAGAGAATGTGAAAACATCCTCTGCTTTTTCTTTTACCCAGGAACAGCCGCAGCCGGAAGTTGCCGACCATGAGGCAGAGGCGGCGAAGCCTACTCTCCGGGAGCTGCATGAGAAATATAAACCTATCGTTCTGGAGGCTGTCACCCAGGATACCAGATACCGGAACGGCTGCGGTCACAGCGACCATGAAAGCGCCGTAATCGAAGGCCGTTCGGCCATCCAGCGCGCTGTTTTGGCGTCTGGCAATAAGGAGCTGCTCAACCTCTATTCTTATACCCCGGAGTTCCGCCAGCGTCTTCATCAGGAAGTCATCGACGAGACCTATCCCAAGCTCCATGAGCTGCGGCGCCCGCTCTCGGACAATGACATTGACCGTGCTATCCAAGCCTGGAATGGCAAGATCGAGAGTAAACACGCCGTTGTCCGTTACATGAAAAAGCATGGGCGTGAAAAAGATACCGCAGCATGGCTGGCCCATGAGTTTGACGGCGGCGACGGCAAAACCCTGTTTGCGGTCCGTCCAGAAAGTTCCAACAGAACGGCGCTGCCCTGGCCCAAGGTGCAGCGCCGGATTGCCCAGCTCATCAAGGAGGAGCGTTTCTATACCCAGACCGAGCAGGACAATCTGGATGATGTGGACCCCACCGCTATCCGGGAGACCCTGGCTCAGCGTGGGATTGTGGACGGACAAGTTGTGGACCCGGAAAAGCTGGACAGCGATCCCTTTGTGCAGCAGGTTATGGGCGATGCACAGCGGATTGCTACGGAGGAAACGCCGGAACAGTCCGCACCGCCGGACTTATCCGGTCAGCCCATCACCCGCACGGGGGACACCATCACCATTGGAAACGGTGAACCGGTCCATGAGATCGACATTACTGTGTCGGATGAGGAATATGAAGCCATCCGGCAGACCATCCCGGAAGAAAAAGCCTATGACCCCTCCACTCTAATCTACCATGTGGGCGACACAGTATATCTGGAAAATCAGGAGTATCGCATCACGGAACTGCGGGAGGACACAGTGCAGCTGCTGCCCACCGGCATGAGCTACCCCATCTACCGTGCTGAGAGTCGGGAACGGTTTGAACAGCTGCTGCGGGAGGATGCCCGCAACGAGGCGGCAACCGAGTTCCTGCCGCTGAATCCCGAAACGGCAGACCAAGATCTGCGAGATGTGCTGGCTCATGGTTTGATCGGAGCGCCGGATAAAGAGAAACTTTCCGAGCTGCTGCGCTCTGGCGAAAACAATAGCGAGGTTTCCCAGTGGCTGAGCCGGTCCTATCCCGACATTGTGGAAACAATGGAGCTGGAAGCCGGCGATACCGCAGACTACCGGACAACGCCCGAAGGTATTGAGCTGGAAATTCTGGACGCAGATGAAAAGCGTCTGGCTATGCGCTATTTTCGCTGGGACGAGGTTGCGCCTTTGCTGCGCGGGCTGTATGCCCGTCAGCTGGATGGCTTTGAGCTGGAACACACCGAACCGGCTGCTGAGACTCTGCTTTCTCATTCCGAGAAAACCAACGAACCGGAGCCGCCTGCGCCCGTCGAGCCGGAAAAGCCCCAGGATGAAGTGCTGAACGAACACCCTGTATCTATCCAGGTCAATGGCGAGTGGCAGACATTCCCCAATGTTAAAGCTGCCGAGGAAGCCTCTTATGAGGAATACAAGGCCAATCTGCGCCGCAGTGCCGAGAATTTCCGTATCACCGACGATCACCTGGGCGAAGGCGACCCTAAGGCCAAGTTCCAGGCCAATATTGAGGCAATCAAGCTGCTGAAATACCTGGAGGAAACTACCGGACAGGCAACGCCGGAGCAACAGAAAATCTTATCCCGGTATGTAGGCTGGGGCGGCCTTGCCGACGCCTTTGACCCTGACAAGGAAAGCTGGAGCAAGGAATATGCCCAGCTGAAGGAGCTTCTGACTCCAGAGGAATACGCCGCTGCCAGAGGGTCCACCCTCAACGCTCACCACACCAGCCCCACGGTGATTCAGGCTATTTACGAGGCCGTAGGTCACATGGGATTCAAGACTGGCAATGTTTTGGAACCATCCTGCGGCGTGGGCAATTTCTTTGGTATGCTGCCGGATAGCATGGCCGGAAGCAAGCTGTACGGTGTGGAGCTGGATTCCATCAGCGGGCGGATCGCCCAGCAGCTCTATCCCAAGGCTGACATCACCGTGGCGGGATTTGAGACCACCGACCGGCGGGACTTTTATGACCTCGCCATCGGCAATGTGCCTTTCGGTCAATATCAGGTCCGGGACAAAGCCTATGACAAGCTGAATTTCAACATCCACAACTACTTTTTCGCCAAGGCGTTGGACCAAGTGAGAGCCGGTGGCGTGGTAGCCTTTGTGACTTCTCGTTACACGATGGACGCCAAGGATTCCACCGTGCGCCGGTATTCGAATTCTTCTTGATGACAATTACTACTACAATACGAAACGCCTCAAAGGAACCGACTTTTCATACGCTCTTGGTGATTGGAGAGGCCATTGGATTAAGGGCTATCAAATCATTGACGATTATTGTAAGAAAAAGTATGGACACGAGATAGCGGAGCGCCTTGGCATACGCCTTAGAAATTTTGATGATCCTTTTCAATACGAAAACATTAGGACTGAATACGAACGCTTATTAGAGGAAAAGAAGGAAATCGATTTTGATACAATTCTGCTTCTTTCAGAGGAATTGCTGTCGTCTTGCCCATTTATTAGTTCAAATATAGCATCAGTCATAAGTAGTATTTTGGTGGATGAATTTCAAGATACCAATGAACTTCAATACTTGATATTGTCAAAAATTTATAAAGCAAATAAGTCAATAACTTTGATGTTTGTGGGTGATGCTAATCAAGCTATTTATGGTTCTTTAGGTGGAGTAGCAAAAACCAAACAAGAGCTAGAAACACTTTATGAAACAGATTTTGATTCTATGTCACTAAGAGGCTGTTATCGTTCTACTCAGAGATTGGTGGATTTATAGACAAGAACGCAAGCTGGTTTTGACAGCAATTGAACCTGATACCTTTTGCTTGCAGCTTTATGAAAAATACCAGATCTATGCCAAACAGCAACGTCATCCGTTACGTCTCAAGATTGAAGAAGCGTCATACCCTGAAATCATGGCTAACGAAGAAGCACTTACCCAGATAGGCAGTATCTTTATTACCAATACGATTGCCCACACGAAGGAAGATACCACCATCGAAATTTGTTGTAACCTCCTGAAAAATAATGTAGTGGAAATCGGGGTACATGATTACGGTCAGGGTATTGCCGAAAAGGATTTGCCACGGATTTTTGAACGGTTTTATCGCGCAGATCCCAGCCGTACGACCAATGGCCACTATGGGCTTGGGCTTTCTGTTGCAAAAAGTCTGGCAGAGCAACAATCGTTGCATATTGGAGCCCGCAATACACCCGGTGGAGGGGCTATGTTTTATATTTGCACGCAATAACCGCAAAAATCTAATAACACACGGAAGAATTGTTTAGAGGTAAAACTTGCTTAATACAACTATTTGTCATGAGGACGATTCTTTGCGTTCCTATGTTGCGAAGTTTATCGAACAATATTTTAAGCGAAACCACATACAATACAAAATATCATGTTGCCCGTCATTGCATAATCTCACAACACGGTTTCACCCAATCGATCTATTATTTACAGATATAATATTTAGCGATAAGACAGAGATGTCCATGTTGCTGAAAATCCGTAAGCAACACCCATCAATGATGATGGTGATCTTAACAAACAATAATGAGTATGCTATACAGGGGTATAAGCTAGGAATACTCCGCTACATAATGAAGGAGCAACTGGAACATGAACTTCCCCACTGCATGGATGCAGTGCTTGCAAGATATTTCAAGCACAGAGATGTGCTTGAAATGAAATTCGTTGAAGGAAAGTATTGCGTGTACCAGGACGAAATCGTCTATATGGAAAGCCAAGGTCATAAAGTGAATTTTCATCTTTCTTTAGGGATGTCTGTTCGAATTTTGACAGCGCGCACAACGATAGATGCTATGCAACTGCAACTAAACCAAAATCGTTTTGTACGGCCACACAAAAGTTTCCTTGTGAATTGTTTCTATATTGACAAGATTGAGTGTGGCAATATTCTTCTGCAAAGCGGTGATAGAATCACCATTTCGCAAAGCCGCAAGAAAGATGTCGATGCATTGCTCACAGCAATTCTATAAAGATAATATTGCACAGAAAAAACACATCTGCCTTCCTCGTAAGAAGTCAGATGTGTTTTAGTTTTCTTATTTTAGTTTACTAAAAATATACTTTCGTGCACGGTGAATTCTATTTTTAACATTCGCCTCCGAGGTATTGGTAAGGCAAGCAATATCTTTAAGTTTGTACCCTTTGATTTTCATAACCAATGTTATTCGATACTTTTCTGGCAATTCATTGAGTGCTTGCAGCGCTTTCTGCAGGGTAATTTTGGTGAGAGCAATCTCATCTGGACTATCAAAATTATTTATTTCTGGAACCTCGTCGGCAGGATACAATGATGTCTTGCGTTTTTCCCATCTTCGAATAAAGTCGATGGTTTTGCTTTTAGTCACAAGATAAAGGTATGATTTTAGCTCTTTAGGGTTGTCCATACGTATGGTATCAATATCTTCAATAATATTCACCATTGTTTCGTGTACTGCATCTTCAGCTAGACGCTGATCTTTTGTGAGTTCATAAGCAACTTTATACATCATTCCATAGTATGTGTGGTAGATGTACTCAAATTTTGATCTTTGCGTATCATCGTCAATCATGGCGAGATAGATAAAAAGCATAGAAAGCGGCTCCCTATTGAACTAGATTGTCCAAGATAAAAATAATGAATTTCATAGTATTATCCGTAAAAAGGCTCATTCAGGTTTCATGGTTTCTGAAAAAAAGCAAAAAAAGCGCAAAGTTTCCCGAACGGGCAAACCTTGCGCTTTTTGAGAGGTCTTTATTTTGTACTTTGGCTGGGGGCAGGTGTTAGCATCGTTTATCGAAATCGTAGCTGACGGTTTCACTCGTGCCGTTTGCAGTGACGGTGACTGTAGTGGTTTGCTTGTAGGTCGTTCCTGCTTTGATGGCATAGCTTCCATTGAATTCATGCCGGAATCCATAGTAGGTAGAAGATGTACGATCCACTTCGGTGTAATTTCCCCAAAAGCCCTTCTCATACAACACGAGTGTGCGTTCCATCTTTGTTGCCTTCGGATCTGCAACAATATAGCTCGAATAGGACTGGGACTCCGCGGAAATAGTCGGAGAGATGGCAATTACGTTTTTCCAACGGGGCTCTACCGCAAACGCGGTTACGCAAAAAAGTGTAGCCATTAATACGGAAATGGTGATTCCAATAATTTTTTCATTTTCAGAACTCCTTTTGATAAATGGCCTCTTCCTTAACAATCCGTATGATACGGTGAAATGGTTACAAAATTAGTGTATAAAGTTTTCATAACCTATTTGAGAGTGGAATCCACTGTGATTCCCTCGGCCACTTTTATAAGTTCTGAAATGTTAGGATTGCCATAAATAGTGAAGGATAGCCCATCAGCTTCCCAAACCAATACGTTGCTATTATCTTCGCGTATTCCCCAGATTGCATGGTTTCCATCAAATTCGAGTTCATAGTATCTGGTTCGTTCGTTGTCAATCCCGACTTCTTGCTTCGAGCCAATATCAACAACTCTGACAGTATACCAACCACCGCTGTCTGATGTGAATTCAGCAATGTACCGATCTTGATTTGATGTCTCTTCATCTGTAAGTGTAAAACCTGTAAGGATGCAACTCAAGTTAATTTTCGAAGCAATATCGAAATGTTGTCGATCTGTTTCTTGGGAATAGACGATGTTCATAAAACCATCTCGCCATTGGATCAAGGTATCCACTATGGCATCTTGAAATGCTTGAACAGGAAGGAGGGCAAATGTCAGTGCAGTCATAACGCTGGTAAAAGCTATCAACACCTTCTTGGTAGGCTTCCAAATTTGGACCCATCCCTCTTTTCGGTGCGCCTTTTTTAAGAGTCGGTCCATTTTCTTCTGAAACTGTTCGGAAGGATGAAACTGAGCATTCATTTCTTTCAGACTCGGCATGGAAGCCAGTTCGCGCTCTTCTGCCTCCGTCACAACCAATGAAATCAGTGCATCTGGCGTAATGCGGATTTCGTCATTCTCTTTCTTTTTCATGATAGCTCTCCAATTTATCTAATATCATTCTCCGCGCTCGAGAAATTCGCACTTTTGTGTTTTCCGGAGTGATGTTCAAAATTGTTGCGATTTCTTTCACTTGATAACCCTGCAATTTTAGTTCCAACGGCGCACGATACCGATCATCCATCTTCGAAATCATTGCAATCAACTCATTAAAGACAAGTGCATCAATTGCAATAGTTTCGGGGTCCTGTTTATGTTTGGTGTCATAGTGTTCTAATTCATCGTCTTCGGTCGGGCGCACCTTGTCCCATTTGCGCACACAATCAACAGCCTTATTATGGGTGACCCTCCGCAGAAAAGCACGAAGTGTAAGTTCATCGTCAATATGTACTTTATCTATAATCCGTATCAACTGCAAAAAAGTTTCATGTACAACGTCCTCAGCCAGATAATGCTCTTTTACTACTTCCTTTGCAACATGATACATGAAGCCAACGTAGTTCTGATAAATGTACGAAAATTTATCCTGCTGTTCCTCGGTTTCCAGCATGGAAATATAAAAAGTCAGCATTTTTCCCTCCGCGTGTGTTAAAGCGTCCTGTTGGGATTTGGATCACATGGATTGCAAATACCAGGTGATATAACCAATCAAGTGCGCTTTCTGTTCCGCGGAGCAATGATCAAGTTGATATTGCAGTTCGTCAGAAAAGAAATCGCTTATTTGTGAAGGCGAGGATGGTAATATTGCGTAAATTGAACATTCCAGTATGCCCGCGAGGACGTAGAGCTTCTGCAGGGAAAGGTGTGCAGAACCTCTTTCTATACGACTAATGTACTGGGGAGATGCATCAAACTTGTTGCCCAGTTCTTCTTGTGTCCATCCCTTTGCTGTACGCATTGCGCGAATCTTTGTTCCAATCGCTTTGTAAAGTTCTTCCTTCGAAATGTCCACTTTTCCATCACCTCAAAATAAGCGTATCAATTTTCAAGCTCAAATTTGAGGGTCTAATTAGTTTATAAATAAACTATATAGATCTATTTTTGTGGGTTTTTATCAATTTATTCGGTTTAGATAATTGAGAATATGATTTATATTTGAGAGAAAGAATATCTGTAACCCCCTTTCTGCATGATTCGTATACGTTTTAGACCATCTTTTCTATTTACCGCTATTTACGGTTTAAGAAGGTCAGTGCCCTTGTATGTTTTTCGGGGCGTAATTGTATACGGAAGGTGTAGAAAGTGGTGATGCAAAACAAATGCCGAACCGCTGGATATCAACTGGCGAAGTAGGTTTAACACCCACTCACTTGCTCCACATTGCCGCTCCCCACCTCCATTCTGATTGTACGAATATCGTTATCGTCAGAATGGAGGTAACAATGGGTTTTAATTATGGGCGCGAAAAGCGCGCTTTTGATGAAAAATGGGCACGGCTGGAAGTGGAATATCGCGCGGCAGGGATGTCCGAAAAAGCAATCCAAGACATGAAGAATTATGATTGGCAATGGTTTTGCAGTGAACGAACCTATCGAAACCATGTACAAACTTTGCCAGTTGGTGATGCTGAGAGTCATGGCGATGTGTTTTTCAAACAAGTACGTTTGGAATCAATAACTTCCCAATGGGATGCCGGTGACGTAGATCACACTCGCTTCGGTTGGTTGTCTGCTTTAGAAGATGAGACGCTTTACAATAAATTGCGCGCTCTCTCTGATAAAGACCTGGAATTGCTGACACTCCTTTGTGTTGATGGTTTCCAACAGGCAGATATTGCTCGTAGAATGAACTGCTCACGCAATGCCGTGCATAAGCGGCTTAAAAAAATTAAAAAAATTCTGAAAAAAGGGTGACAATCGCCTCCGCTCGATGCCTGTATAATAGAAGCGATTTTTTCCTTCTATGTACTTTGAAATTTGAATACACGGCAGAACAGGTACATACCCCGCGCAGGAGCGAGTGAGAAGCGACGCCATGATGCTGGCCAGCTAGGAGGTGAAATAGCTGTATTAGCGGAGCGCCCACCGCCTTTCTCATACACAGCTTTGGCACACTGTGCGCGATGATTGTGCGGGTGAATAATGATACTTCCTCACGGCCTCCTAAGGACTTGGGAGGGACCCTGCGGCGCGCGCTTCTAACGACGCTGCAGAGTTATGACAGCCGCGCCAGCGGAGACCTGCTCTGTCCCTAGCATCAGGGATACGTGGCAAATGTGATGCAATTATCTTGCCAATAGAAAAAATGTGGGCGCATTGGAGATTTCCAATGCGCCCACTGTCTATATAAGGGGAAAGAAATATTATGATACAACAAAGTGTTGATAAAATCGCATTAAAGCTTATTCATATGATGTTTCGTAAGGGTATGATTGACACATCGGTATACCGACAGATCCTAAGACGGTATGCATGAAAAGTCAAGGATAGTACCGGATATCGTCGCATCCTAAACAAATGTCGCCTCCCCTTTTATACTTGAAGCGGAGGTGATCAGATGAACAATATGCAACAACTGTACTTCGGAAATCTAGCTTTAGACCCTAACCGACAGCGCCGGATCGTTTATTATGGCCGTGTTTCAACAGAACATGAGGCTCAGCTTGAGGCTTTGGAAAAGCAGATGCAGTGGTACGAGGACCAAACAAAGTATCATCCAAATTGGACTGTGGTAGGTAAGTACATCGACGAAGGGATTACTGGAGCACTCGCTAAAAAGCGTCCTTCATTTATGAAGATGATTGAGGACGCCAAACAGCGAAAGTTTGATCTTATCGTCACTCGTGAGGTATGCCGTTTTGCAAGAAATACCGTAGACACTTTGGTACTTACTCGTGAACTCAAGAACTATGGTGTTGAGGTCTATTTCGTATCTGATAACATCTGGACAATGGATGGAGACGGCGAATTACGGCTTACGATCATGGCTACGTTGGCTCAAGAGGAAAGTCGAAAGATTTCAGAACGGGTTCGAGCAGGACAAGCCGTAAGCAGAGAAAACGGTGTTCTATTTGGGAACGGAAATATCATCGGTTATGATCGGGTAGGAAGCACTTATGTCATTAACCCGGAGCAGGCAGCTACAATCCGTACAATTTTCGAACTATACTCACAAGGTCTGGGGCAAATGAAAATCGTCAACGAACTGACGTGGCGTGGATGTAAGGACGGTAATGGAAACGTGAAATGGTCCTGCATCAAAATCAGCCGGATTCTTCGCAACGCCACTTATATGGGTTATCTCTGCTATAACAAGTCAAAAGTCAACAACTTTTTGGAAAAAAGGCGAATTAAGAATTTGGATGAGGATTCTTTTATCCTTAAGAAAGGCGACTTTGAGCCGATTATATCGGAGGCTCTATGGCATCAGTGCGAAAATATCCGGAACGGCCGGATTCGCAAATATCAAATGCCTTCTGGGGAGGAACGCAGACGAGGCATAAGAATCGCTCAAAACCTGTGGGTCAAGAAACTACGTTGCCGTTGCGGCGCTGGATACAATCGCTTCAAATGGAGGGTGCTACGGGATGGAACCCCTGTTTACGGATACCAATGCAATTACCGTACACAAAACCCCGCAAAGACTTTTGTAGAAAAGAATCATCTCGATAGCCAAAAATATTGTGATGCGATCGCCATCTGTGAATGGAAGCTTGATTTGATGGCAAAGATGATTTTTGACCAACTGTGGGGAGACCAAAGAGAATCTGTTTTGAAGGCCTGTCAGATGATTGAATCTTGCATCCTTTCCACGACGTTACAAACTGATTCGGAAAAAGCGGAGAAACAAAAGAAAATCGAAAAATTGGAGCAACGTCTTCTGAATCTCGGTCAGATGCGAGCGGATGGTGAACTGACAAGAGAGCAATTTCAGAAGCTATATGCACAGACCACTACAGAATTGGACGCCTTGAAAACGCAACAGAATAGCGTTCCAGACTCAGCTGAGGAAGAAGTCAGCTTCGACCTGAACAAAATCAAAAAAGGGCTTTCTCAGATGGTGGACATTACGGCACCTCGTATTTCTGAAGAACTGATAGATGAATTTGTGGAGGCTGTTACCCCAGTCGAGAATCATCATTATCGCTGGAAAATGACCTTCGGAGAAATGAAGTCAGGACAAGAACGATATAACCTTATGGAGCCGGAAAATTCCCCTGTACTCTCATTTACGATTGACTTTGAGACCGCCCGTATCGTATGTCGAATGGGTTGCCCGCCCAATTCCGTCAGCGTGGCTGGACCGATCTGAACGTGGAAGTGTATTTGTAACCCCCATGTGCATTGCAAACAAAAACAGGCGCACCGCCAAAAGCGGTGTGCCTGTTCAATTAGTTAAAAGTTTTCGTCGCTATAAAGCGATTAGTCCTTCATCGCACGGGGTGCTTTAATAGCAGCCTGTGCGGCGGCCAGGCGGGCGATGGGAACACGGTAGGGAGAGCAGCTGACGTAGTCCAGGCCAACGTTGTGGCAGAACTCGACACTGCTGGGATCGCCGCCGTGCTCGCCGCAGATGCCCAGACCCAGGTTCGGGTTGGTCGCGCGGCCATCGTGGGCAGCCATCTTGACCAGCTTGCCAACGCCGATCTGATCCAGATGCTGGAACGGATCGCTCTCGTAGATCTTGTTGTCGTAGTAAGCAGTCAGGAACTTGGCAGCGTCGTCACGGCTGAAGCCGAAGGTCATCTGGGTCAGGTCGTTGGTGCCGAAGCTAAAGAAGTCAGCTTCCTTGGCGATCTCGCCGGCAGTCAGGGCTGCACGGGGGATCTCGATCATGGTGCCGACCTCGTACTTCATGTCAACACCGGCAGCGGCGATCAAGGCATCGGCAGTCTTGACGACAACGTCCTTGACAAACTTCAGCTCCTTGACCTCGCCAACCAGAGGAATCATGATGTGGGGGGTGATCATCTTGCCGGTTTCGGCAGAAACCTTGAGGGCAGCCTTGATGACAGCGTTGGTCTGCATCTCGGCGATCTCGGGATAGGTAACAGCTAGACGGCAGCCACGGTGACCCATCATGGGGTTGAACTCGTGCAGGCTGACAACAACGTTGTTCAGCTCCTCGGTGGTCATACCCATGTCCTTAGCCAGAGCCTCGATGTCCTCGGCCTTGGTGGGCAGGAACTCATGCAGCGGCGGATCCAGATAACGGATGGTCATCGGACGCTCGCCCATGATGCGGTACATAGCGGTGAAGTCGGCCTCCTGGAACGGCTCTACCTTAGCCAGGGCAGCCTTGCGCTCCTCAACGGTACGGGCGCAGATCATCTCACGGACAGCCTTGATGCGGTCCTCGGCGAAGAACATGTGCTCGGTACGGCACAGACCGATGCCCTCGGCACCCATGTCAACGGCGTTCTGCGCGTCACGCGGGTTGTCGGCGTTGGTCATGACCTTCATCTGGCGGTTTGCGTCAGCCCAGCCCATGAAGCGCTTGAAGTTGGCGTTCTCGGTGGAAGCGACAGTAGCGATCTGGCCCTCGTAGATGTTGCCGGTGGAGCCGTCGATGCTCATCCAGTCACCCTCGTGGAAGGTGTGGCCGTTGATGGTGATGACCTTGGCGTCATAGTCAATGGCGACGTTGTTATCGTTGCCGCAGCCGGAGACGCAGCAGGTGCCCATGCCGCGGGCGACGACAGCAGCGTGGCTGGTCATACCGCCGCGGACGGTCAGGATGCCCTGAGAGACCTGCATACCGACGATGTCTTCGGGAGAGGTCTCGAGACGGACCAGAACGACCTTCTTCCAGGCATCGTCCTTGACCTTCTCCTCGGCTTCCTCAGCAGAGAATACGACGCGGCCGCAGGCAGATCCCGGAGAAGCGGCCAGGCCCTTGCCGATTGCCTCGGCGGCCTTCAGAGCGGCAGCGTCAAACTGCGGGTGCAGCAGGGTGTCCAGCTGCTTGGGCTCGACGCGCAGAACAGCGGTCTTTTCGTCGATAACGCCCTCGTCGACCAGGTCGCAGGCGATCTGCAGAGCAGCCTGGGCGGTGCGCTTGCCGTTACGGGTCTGCAGCATGAAGAGCTTGCCATCCTCGATGGTGAACTCCATGTCCTGCATATCCTTGTAGTAGTTCTCGAGGCGGGTAGCGATCTCAACGAACTGATCGTAGACCTCGGGCATCTCCTCATGCAGCTTGCTGATGGGAGAAGGCGTACGGATACCGGCGACGACGTCCTCGCCCTGAGCGTTGATCAGGTACTCGCCCATCAGCTTCTTCTCGCCGGTGGCGGGGTTACGGGTGAAGGCAACGCCGGTGCCGGAACGCATACCGGAGTTACCGAAGGCCATCTGCTGCACGTTGACGGCAGTGCCCCACTCGTAGGGGATCTCGTTCATCTTACGATACACGTTGGCGCGGGGGTTATCCCAGGAACGGAAAACGGCCTTGACGGCACCGATCAGCTGCTCCTTGGGATCCTGCGGGAACTCCTCGCCCTGCTTCTCAAGGTAGATCTGCTTGAACTCCTTGACGAGCTCCTTCAGGTCGTTGGCGTCCAGCTCAACGTCCTGCTTGACGCCCTTGCGCTCCTTCATAGCGTCGATGCGCTCCTCGAAGAAGCTCTTGCCCAGCTCCATGACGACGTCAGAGTACATCTGGATGAAGCGGCGGTAGCAGTCGTAGGCAAAACGGGGGTTGTTGGTCTTTTTGGCCAGACCCTCAACAGCCTGATCGTTCAGGCCGAGGTTCAGGATGGTGTCCATCATGCCGGGCATGGACTGACGTGCGCCGGAACGGACGGAAACCAGCAGGGGGTTCTCGATGGAGCCGAAGGTCTTACCGGTCTGCTCCTCGAGGATGCCCATGTATTTGAAGATGTCTGCCTTGATCTCATCGTTGATCTCACGGTTGTCAGCATAGTACTGGGTGCAGGCCTCGGTGGTGATGGTGAAGCCCTGCGGAACCGGCATGCCGGCGTGGGTCATCTCGGCCAAGCCGGCACCCTTACCACCCAGAGTGTTCTTCATGGTGGTCTGGTCGCCGCCGAAGGCGTCATGGCCCTCTTTGAACAGATACAAGAATTTCTTGCTCATAGTTACCTCCCAAATTGGTGACGTGTTTGCATCACATAAATCATGTTTGCATAGTCCATTATAACAGACCGAAAGACAGATTTCCAGTAGATTGTTAAAAAAATGCTCAATAGTTTCGCTGAAAAGTAGCCAAACTTTTTTGGTTCAGGTATTGCAATTTGCACAAAAATCGTGTATTTTATAATGGGTGGGAAGTTCGAAATATTTTTTGAACTGTCACTTTTTTCTTTTTGAGTTCCGCGGTAAATTTTTGCGGCGAACGGCGTTTTTCGGCTTGCTAAAATGCGCCGCATGTTATACAATATATAGATATAAGGCCCGTCGGCAGCCCCCGTGCGCCGCGGGCACGAAATGAGTGTATAAAAGGAAGAACCGCTATATGTCTACCGCAAGAGAGAATTTCGAGCTGGCACAGCAGCGCTATGCCGCCACGTTTGAGCGCCATCTGGATAACGGCGTGAATTTTATCAGCGATAACGTCTGCATTGAGCCGGAGGTCGTCATTGCCCCCGGTGCGACCATCCTGCCGGGCTGCATCCTGCGCGGCCAGACGGTCATCGGCCCGGACTGCGTCATCGGCCCCAACACCCTGCTGGAGGATACCGTCGTTGACGCCGGGTCCACGATCAATGCCAGCCAGTGCTATGGGAGCCACATCGGCCCCAACAACAAGATCGGTCCCTTCACCCATGTGCGCGTCGGCACCAAAACTGCCGAGGGCTGCCATCTGGGCGCTTATGTCGAAACGAAGAACGCCGACTTTGCCGAGGGCAACACGGTCAGCCACCTGACCTACATCGGCGATGCCACGGTGGGCAAGTACTGCAACTTCGGCTGCGGCACCGTCACCTGCAACTACGACGGCGAGGGCAAGTTCCACACGACCATCGGCGACTATGCGTTCATCGGCTGCAACACGAACCTGGTCGCACCCGTCACCATCGGCGACCATGCGTTCACAGCTGCCGGCTCCACCATCGGCCATGATGTGCCCGCCGGTGCGCTGGGCATCGAGCGCGCCAAACAGGCCGAGGTCGACGGCTGGGGCGAACGCAAGCTGGAGAAGTATATCGCCAAGAAGCAGAAGCTGGAAGCGGAGAAGAAAGGGAAGTAAAGCGTTGTAGGGTGCGGCGTTCTCGACGCCCCGCGGCCTTCCCATAAACAGCCGCTTATCTTACGCTGCCGGGCCGGGCATGCCCGGCCCCTACGGTACTTCACGATTTTTCAAAGGATATATCTATGTTCGAAATGACCTCCGGGGCGGACTGGCTGATTGCCGGACTGGGCAACCCCGAACCGAAATATGACGGCACCCGCCACAACGCCGGTTTTGAGGCGCTGGACTATCTGGCCGCACAGTGGCAGTGCGACATTGCCAAGGCCAAATGGCAGGGCCTGTACGGCGCGGCACAGGTGAACGGCCACAAGGTCGTGCTGCTCAAGCCGCTGACCTACATGAACCTGAGCGGCCAGAGCATTGCCCCCGCCGCCAACTTTTACAAGATCCCGGCAGACCACATCATTGTGCTGTGCGATGACATCACCCAGGAGCCGGGACATCTGCGCATCCGGCCCCACGGCTCTGCCGGCGGGCACAACGGGCTGAAAAGCATCATCGCCAGCCTGGGCACCGACCATTTCAGCCGTATCCGCATCGGCATCGGCGCCAAACCGAACCCGCAGTACGACCTGGCCGCCTGGGTGCTGGGCAAGCTGCCTGCCGCAGACCGCAAGGCCATGACGGACCGCTACCCGGACATTGAGGAAGCCTGCAAGCTGCTGATGGACGACAATCTGCAGTACGCCCAGAACAAGTTCAACCACTAAGGGGACGTAAATCATGAGTGAAATCCGTAAAAAAGCAATGACCCGTCTGATGCTCTGCGCTGTAGCGCTCGTTGCCTGCATCATTTTCAGTGTCCTGCTGCTGAGCGGCACCTTTGACGGCAAAACCGGCGGCAGCAAGCCTGCCTCCGGCGATACCATCAGCAGCAGTGCCCCCGCGGAGGGCGTTGACGATCCCACCGCCGACAACTTTACCGCAGAGAGCACCCCTGCCGAGGAGGCGCCCGCCGAGCCCGAGGCCACCCCCGAGCCGACGCCGGAGCCCACGCCCGTGCCCGAGTACGAGGGCCTGAGCGTGCAGCCCACCACCTATTATAATGAGGGTGAGCAGCCGACCTACACCGTGACCGACGGCAACAACCTGAACATGCGCGGCGGCCCCGGCACCGACTATGACAAGATCGGTCAGGTGCCCGCCTCCACCAGCGTCACCGCGCTGGGCACCAATGAGGACGGCAGCTGGGTCGTTGTGAACTACAACGGCACCTACGGCTGGCTCAAGACGGAGTTCTTGAACGGGTAAAAGCTCTCTTGCCTCCCCTAGCAGGGGAGGTGGCCCCGCAGGGCCGGAAGGGTTGAACCTTGCGGCCATCCGAAATATTTAGAACAATGGCAAGGTTCTCTCCTCCAGCCGCTGCGGCGGCACTGCTCCGCAGCCGGGCCCCTCTGTCGCTCCGCGACATCTCCCCACGCAGTGGGGAGTCACCCTCGCAGAGGGGGCCAAGGAGAAATGTATGTTCAACGCACTTTTCACCAAAACAGACGAATACGCAAGACTGGCGCAGGCGCTCGGGGGTCCGGGGGCTTGCGCCTTATTTGGCATACCGGGGTCGGGCCGGGCGATGGTCTATGCCGCGCTGGCGAAGGCCCTCGACAAGCCGCTCTGCATCGTGACGCCCGGCGAGGCCGAGGCGACCCGGTTTGCGGGCGACCTGAACGCGCTGGGCGTGGCGGCGGCAGTGTTCCCTGCCCGCGACTATGTGCTGCGCCCCATCGAGGGCACGGGCCGCGAGTACGAATACCGCCGTCTGGCCGTGCTGGGCGACCTCGTCGGCGGGCGGCTGCAGGCCGTCTGCGTGCCCGACGAGGGCCTGACCCAATACACGACGCCGCGGGCGGATTTCTGCGCGAACACCCGCAGCCTGCGCCCCGGCGACACACTGCCCCGCGCCGAGCTGACCGCGCTTTTGTACGGCGCAGGCTATACGCGGCGCGACCAGGTGGACGGCCCGGGTCAGTTTTCGATCCGCGGCGACATTGCGGACATCTACGCGCCCGACATGAAGCAGCCCGCCCGCATGGAGTTCTGGGGCGACGAGATCGACACGATGCACACCTTCGATCTGGCGACCCAGCGCCGCGACGAGCCGATTGAAAAAATCTACGTCTCCCCCGCGCGGGAGATACTGTTCGGTCAGCCCGCCGACGCAGCGGAGAAGATCCGCTCCTATATCAAAAAGGCCCGCGGCAGGCGGCGCACGGCGCTGGAGACCTGCACCGCTGCGGACCTGGCACAGCTGGACGGCGGCGCGATGCCCGTCAACATGGACAAATATCTCACGCTGCGCTATCCCGAGCCTGCGACGATTTTAGACTACTTTGACGATCCGCTGCTGATCCTGGAAGAGCCGGCCTCCCTGCGAGAGGCCGAGCGCGCCACCGCGTTCCGTCGGGGCGAGGAGCTTTCCGCCCTGCTGGAGGACGGCGTGCTGGCAGCAGGACTGGATAAGCTCTACGCCGAGAACGGCTGGCTCTGGGCGCAGTGCGCCGCGCACCGCACGCTCTGCGCCGAGAACTTTGCCCGCAGCATGCCCGATGTGCCGCTGAAAACCATCGTCAACGCACCCGCCCACACGCTGCCCGCCTGGGGCGGCGAGGTCGCGTCGCTGCTGGAGGACATCCAGCCGCTTTGCAGCGGCGGCACGGCGGTCACGGTCATGGCCGGCACGCCCCGTGCGGCGGCAGGTCTGGCCGCCGACCTGCGCACCAAAGGGCTGAACGTCACGACAGACGCGGCGGCGGAGCCGAGCGCCGGGTTGGTGCAGATCCTGCCGGGGCAGCTTTCCGCCGGGTGCAGCCTGCCGTTTGCGAAATACGCCGTGTTTACGGCCCGCGCCTTCGGCGTGAGCGGCGCACAGAAGAAGAAAAAGCGCAATAAGGACGCGCTGAACAGCCTGAGCGAAATCTCGGTGGGTGATCTGGTCGTCCACCAGAACCACGGCATCGGTCGGTACGCGGGCATCCAGCGGATGGCCGTGCAGGGCGTCACAAAGGACTATCTGCGCATCGAGTACGACAAAAAGGACGTGCTGTACGTGCCCGTCACCCAGCTGGACCTTTTGTCCCGCTACACTGCGCCGGGCGACAGCGACAACGTGAAGCTGAGCCGCCTGGGCGGCAGCGATTGGGCCAAGACCCGCAAGAAGGTCAAGGCTGCGACGGAGCAGATGGCGAAGGAGCTGATCGAGCTGTACGCCCGCCGCAAGCAGGCGCACGGCTACGCCTTCCCCGCCGACGACACCTGGCAGGGTGATTTTGAACAGCGCTTTGCCTACGAGGAAACGCCCGACCAGCTGACCTGCGCGGCGGACATCAAGCACGATATGGAGGAGCCGTGGCCGATGGACCGGCTGCTCTGCGGCGACGTCGGCGTCGGCAAGACCGAGGTCGCACTGCGCGCCGCGTTCAAATGCGTGATGGGCGGCAAGCAGTGCGCGATCCTGGCCCCCACGACGATTCTGGCGTGGCAGCACTTCAACACCGCGCTGACCCGCATGGAGTCCTTCCCCATCCGCATCGGGCTTTTGTCCCGCTACCGCACCGCCAAGGAGCAGAAGGAGACGCTGCGCGGGCTGAAGGACGGCACCGTGGACATTGTAGTCGGCACGCACCGGCTGCTGTCCGGCGATGTGAAATTCAAGGACCTGGGCCTTGTCATCATCGACGAGGAGCAGCGGTTCGGCGTCAAGCACAAGGAAAAGCTCAAAGAGAGCTTCATCGGCGTCGATATGCTGACGCTGTCGGCCACGCCGATCCCCCGCACGCTGAACATGGCGCTGTCGGGCATCCGCGATATGAGCACAATTGAGCAGCCGCCGTTTGAGCGCCAGCCGATTGAAACTTATGTGCTCGAGTACGACGAGGGCATCGTGTCCGAGGCCATCCGCAAGGAGCTGGCCCGCGGCGGGCAGGTATACTACCTGCACAACCGCGTGGACAACATTGAGGAATGCGCCGCGCGGGTGGGCAAGCTCGTGCCCGGGGCGCGTATCGGCATTGCCCACGGCAAGATGACCGAGGAACAGATTTCGTCGGTGTGGCAGCAATTGCTGGACAACGAAATCGACATCCTTGTCTGCACCACCTTAATTGAGACCGGCGTGGACGTGCGCAACTGCAACACGCTGATCATTGAAAATGCGGACCGCATGGGATTGAGCCAGCTGTACCAGATCCGCGGGCGCGTGGGACGCAGCTCCCGCAAGGCGTATGCGTATTTCACCTTCACACGCGATAAGGTGCTGACCGAGATCGCGGCCAAGCGGCTTTCGGCCATCCGGGAGTTCACGTCGTTCGGGTCGGGCTTCCGCATTGCGATGCGCGACTTGCAGATCCGCGGTGCGGGCAGTCTTTTGGGCCACAGCCAGCACGGCCACATGGAGGCCGTCGGCTACGATTTGTACGTGAAGATGCTGGGTCAGGCCATTGCCGCGGCCCGCGGCGAGGCCCCCGCCCCCGACAAGAGCGACTGCCTGGTGGACATCACCGTGGACGCATTCCTGCCGGAGGAATATATCCCGGACGCTGCCGGGCGCATCGAGGCATACAAGCGCATTGCGGCCATCGAGACGACGAGCGACGCCGAGGACGTGCTCGACGAGCTGATCGACCGCTACGGCAGCCCGCCCAAGAGCGTGCAGGGGCTGGTGGACGTCTCCCTCGTGCGCGTGACCGCAGCCCGCGTCGGCATTGCGGAGATCGTCCAGCGCGGCGACCAGCTGATTTTGTATAGTGACATCGTCGGGCCAAAGCAGCTGGGCGAGGTCATGGAAAAGTTCCCGCATCGGGTGCTGTACAATGCACTGGGGAGACCTTATTTCAGCCTGCGCGTGCAGAAGGGCGAAAGCCCGCTGGTACTGCTGCGGGATGTGGTGACCCTGCTGCCGGGCGCACAGAATCAGCCACAGACAAAGCCATAAAAAATAAGCACCTGTTTGCTGCGGTAAAAAGCAGTAAACAGGTGCTTTGCTTTTGGGGTAAGACGCTGAAATTTCTTTGGTCCTTTCTTTATAAAGAAAGGACAGAGGGGGCCAAGTGCCGGGCAGCCGTAAACGGGCAGAGTCCCTCAGGCCGGCTTCGCCCGCGTCTAAAGCCTCCCCTCACAGGGGAGGTGGCCGAGCGCCAGCGATGGCCGGAGGGGCTTTGTCGGGCGTGCATTACACCGCCCGTTTTTTCCCCCTTGCATCACTCAAACACGTTCTCCTCATCCTCCACCACTTCACCAACGTGGTTTCCCTCGCTGTCCAGCCCGCGCTTGTCCAGCATATAGTGCACAAATTCCCGCGCCAGGCCGTAGAAGGTCGCAAAGAGCGGCACGCCGACGACCATGCCCACAAGACCGAACAGGTCGCCGCCGACCACGATGGAAAACAGGATCCACAAGGCAGAGATGCCGATGGACGAGCCCAGGATCTTCGGGCCGATGAAGTTGCCGTCCACCTGCTGGATGACCAGAATCAGCACGCCGAAGATGACCGCCTGGATCGGGTCAACCAACAGCAGAATGAAGATGCTGGGGATCGCGCCGATGAAGGGGCCAAATACCGGGATAATATTCGTGATGCCGATAAACACACTGATGAGCAGTGCAAAATCGAGCCGCAGGATCGCCATTGCCACAAACGTGATAACGCCGATGATGGCCGAGTCAATGATCTTGCCCACAAAGAAGCCCGTGAAATTCACGTTGGCATAATGGCAGATGCGCAGCGTGTTTTCCGCCGCCTTTTCCGGCAGGAAGGCATGCGCCAGCGTGCGCAGCTGATGGAGCAGATGCTCCTTGTCCGCCAGCATATAGATACTGGCCGCAATCGAGGTGAAGATCGCCACAAAGTTCGATGCCACGCTGCCGATGCTGGCCACGATCTGCGGCATGGCGGCGCTGGCCATGCTGTAGATTTCCTTGACCATCGCCTCGGAATCGTCCAGCACTTTTGTGGCCGACGACAGGTCAACGCCGAAGCGCTCCTGAGCCATGCCCAGCATATCCTGTACGCTGTGTATGTAGCTTGGGAAGTTCGTAAACAGCATGGCGATGCTGTCCACGATCTGCGGGATGACCAGCCATGCCAGCAGCACAAGCAGCAGAATTGCCACCAGATACGCCAGAAGGATCGCGAATCCGCGCGTCTTTTTCTTCTCTTTAAACAGCTTTGTGTAGAAGAACTTGACCATCGGGTCAAGCACATAGGCAATGACTATGCCGCCCGCAAACGGCGACACGATGCCGATAAACACACCGATTTTCCCCAGAAAGTACCCCAGATTGTTCAAAGTCAGATACAGCGCAATACAGGCCCCGACCACGCAGAACCAGTCCAGCATCGTCTCCGGCTTTTTGGTCCAGATATGTTCCTCTTTCAAATGCTCCGCTCCTTTTACATCATTTTACAAGAGTATTGTACGCTATACACGCCTGTATTGCAAGGAATAACTTGTTAATTTTCTTGCGGCCCGCCTGGTAAATTCCGGCGCGGCTCACCGTTTTCATCCAGGCCGCGGGCCGTCAGCCCTGCCCCGACAGCCTGTTTGAGCAGCGCCGCCAGCACGGCCAGCGTCGGCACGCCCAGCACCATGCCCGGGATGCCGAACCACGCCCCGCCCACCACGATGGCCAACAGCACGCCCAGCCCCGGCAGGCCGGTGGCCCCGCCCAGAATGCGCGGCGCAATAAAGTTGCCGTCCACCTGCTGGACCACAAAAATAATGATGGCAAATTCTGCCGCCTTCCAGGGCAATTCCAGCAGCAGGATGATAAGCCCCGGCACCGCACCGAGGAACGGCCCCAACACCGGGACAATGTTTGTCACGCCGACCAGCACGGACAGCAGCGGCGCGTATTCCAGCCCGAAGATCGACATCAGCGCAAATGTTTCCCCGCCCACAAGCAGGGCGTCTACCAGCTGCCCGCCGATGTAGCCGCTGAAAATTTTGTTGGCAAGACGGCAGATTTCCAGCACACTGCCCGCGGCACGCGGCGGCAGCGCCGCGTGCAGACACGCCCGGGCCGCGCGGAGCAGCGCCTCCTTGCCGGAGAGCAGGTAGATGCTGGCGGCCAGTGCCACTACGGCGTTGCCCGCAGCCCCCGCCGCGCCGGAGACGAAATCCGCCGCCGCACGCGCCGCACTGCGGGACAAACCGCCGAACCAATTTTGCAGTGCCGTGCCCACCATCTGCACAAGCTGTTCCGCCGTGGCCGTATCGATGCCGAACGTATTTTGCACCCAGACCAGCAGGCCGCGGATGGTCTCCTCATACGCGCCGAGCCGCCCGGCAAAGGTCGTCACGCTCTGCACGAGCTGCGGGACGACAAGCGCCGCCAGCAGCGCCAGCGCACCGAAAAACAGCGCATAGCTGACGGCCATCGCCCCGCCGCGCCTGCCGCCAAAAAGCTTTTGCGCAAAAAAGCGCGTTGGTATGTCCAGTACATAGGCCAGCAGCAGCCCCCAGCCAAACGGTGCCAGCAGCCCGAGAAACGCCCCGGCCCCGCGCAGCACGCCCGGCAGCCAGTCTGCCGCGGCAAACACCGCCGCGACGCCCGCCGCCAGCAGCAGCCAGTCCTTCATCGTGTGGGGTGTGCGGTCAAAACAGTTTTTCATTGTCGCTCCTCCTGTTTTGTGGTACACTGTTTACAGCGCGTAATTTGTTTACCTTACTTGCTTCTGTTATACCACTTTTTCCCAAAAGGTAAAGAGCCGTATGATTGGAAATTACAATAATTTACGGAAAACCGATGTTTTTCGTGAAAATTCTCGTCAGCGCCCGCCTGCCGGGCGCGTCGGTGCTGTAGAGGGCGGCGTCCCCGACGCCCCGGGCACTTTGCTGCAGCCGCACACATCCCGGCGGCATGAGGGCATGCCGCCCTACATCCCCCCTTACAAGCAAACTGTAGGGCGGGGTGCCCTCACCCCGCCGCGGAGGGGGCAAGACCCCTCCCTGCAAAGCCTCTCGAAAGAGGGCTGCAATCCTTTGCACTTTTCCTGCAGTTTTGTAAAATTTCTTCGGTAATCTTGACAGAATACCGTCATAATGTTAAAGTGGTCACAAAGCCGCTTTCTGTCCCTGAAAGGAGATTTCCATGTGGTTTGATACGATTTTATGGCTGGTTGCCGTCGTGGCGTTCATCATGGTCGAGGCCGCCACAACGGCGCTTGTCTCGGTCTGGTTTGCGGTGGGCGCTGCCGCGGCCATGCTGGTCAGCTTTTTTAATGTCGGCTTTGGCTGGCAGATGCTTGTTTTTGCCGTTGTATCGGCCATTACGCTCGGCCTGATGCTGCCCCGGCTCATCAGTCGGCGCGGCGCGCACCGTGCCCCTGTCACGAACGGCTCGCCGCTGACCATCGGCAAGCAGGGCGTTGTGCTTGTGGACATTGAGCCCGGCCTTCCGGGCCGGGTCCGCGTGGACGGTCTGGACTGGCAGGCCCGCGCCGAGGTCACACTCCCGCAGGGCACCCGCTGCAAGGTCGTGGCCGTGGACGGTGCGATCCTTATTGTCGCTCCCGTGACCGCTGACGCGGCTGCGGTTTAAATCACAAAGGAAAAAGGAGGACCCCCAAATGCTGTTAGTCTTTGCCATCCTGCTCATCATTATTCTGGTGGTTTTGGTGCGCTGCATCGTTATTGTGCCGCAGTCCAACGCCTATGTCACCGAGTGGCTCGGCGTCTACAAGGATACCTGGGGCGCGGGCCTGCACATCCGCACGCCGTTTGTCGAGCGCATCTCCCGCAAGGTTTCACTGAAGGAGGAGGCCGCCGACTTCCCGCCGCAGCCCGTCATCACCCGCGACAACGTCACAATGATGATCGACACCGTCGTTTTCTTTCAGGTGTTTGACGCCAAGATGTACGCCTACGGCGTGAACCGCCCGATCCAGGCCATCGAGAACCTGTCCGCCACGACGCTGCGTGACATCATCGGCTCGATGACGCTCGACGAGACCCTGACGAGCCGCGACCTCATCAACACGAAGATCACCGCCAGCCTTGACGAGGCCACGGACCGCTGGGGCATCAAGGTCAACCGCGTCGAGCTGAAAAACATCGAGCCGCCGGTGGAGATCCGCCAGGCCATGGAGAAACAGATGAAGGCGGACCGCGAGAAGCGAGCCTCCATCCTGCTGGCCGAGGGCGAAAAGCAGGCTGCCATCACCCGCGCCGAGGGCGAAAAGGAGTCCGCCATCCTGCGCGCCGAGGCCGTGAAGCAGCAGCGCATCCGCGAGGCCGAGGGCGAAGCCGAAGCCCTGCTGACCGTCCAGAAGGCACAGGCCGATGCCATCCGCATGATCAACGAGGCGAACCCCAACCACAACTATCTGGCCCTGCGCAGCATGGAGGCCATGGAGAAGGTCGCTGACGGCAAGGCCACCAAGCTGATCGTGCCCAGCGATATGCAGAATCTCGCCGCAACCGTGTCCGCGATCAAGGAGATCTCCGGCGAAGTGACCGAATAAAATTTGACATACTGTTTTCCCTGCCCGCGGTGTTCTGCCGCGGGCAGTTTTTGTGGGGACGAACGCTGGCGGCAAGGCGCGAAAGCCCCGCCCACACTGCTCCTTTCCCGCAATTTTTTCTTGCGTTTTCCACAAAATCAGGTTATAATATAAGCAGAATAGTATGCCTTTTTGCGCATACTACATAAAATATTGTGAGGTGTATCAGTATGAAGGAACCTATGGTCATCACTATGGCGCGTGAGTACGCATCCGGCGGCAGCGAGATTGCACAGGCCGTTGCCGACAAGCTGGGTATTCCATTATATAATAAGGAGCTGATCACCCTTGCCGCCAAAAAGAGCGGTCTGACCGAGGAGGCCATTGCCGCCAGCGAGAACCAGCGCAGCGGCAGCCTGATCTACAGCCTGTACATGATGGGCAACACGATGCCCCTGGCTGACCAGGTCTACATTTTGCAGAGCAACGTCATCAAGGAGCTGGCCGCCGAGGGCCCCTGCGTCATTCTGGGCCGCTGCGGTGACTACGTCCTGCGTGAGCGCCCCAACGTGCTGCGCACCTTCGTCTACGCGCCGCTGGAGACCCGCATCCAGTTTGCCAAGAGCCGCCCCGACGCCAAGGACATGCCGGACCGCCTGTGGGAGACCCAGCTGGCCAAGCATGACCGCGCCCGTGCAAGCTACTACAACTATTACACCGAGAACCGCTGGGGCGAGGCCAAGAACTACGATCTGTGCCTGAATGCGACCCTGGGCCGCGAGGCCTGCGCCGACCTGATCGTGGCCGCCGCCAGGGCTATGCAGGAAGCCGACAAGTAAAAAGGAGCCTTTCACTATGCTGCGCTATGTCAAAAACGGAATGCTGCTGTTGAGCGTCGCGTATATCGTCATTGGTATGCTGCTGCTCATCATGCCCGAGACCAGCCTGCTCTGGATCTGCAACATTTTTGGTGTTGTGGTGCTTGTCACCGGCATTGTCTGCCTGATCCAATATGCCCGCATCCGCGGCACCGGCTTTACCGCGCCGTTCATGCTGGTGGGCGGCGTCATCACGGCGGGGCTGGGCATCTTCACGCTGGCAAAGCCGCAGGTAGTGACCAGCTTTCTGCCCGTTGTGTTCGGCATCTTCATCGTCGTTGACGGCCTGAGCCGCATCGGTACCGCCATTGACCTTGCCAAGCGCAAGGGGCAGAAATGGTGGTTGCTGCTGCTGTTCAGCATCGTATCCGTTGCCTTGGGCGTACTGCTGGTGCTGCACCCGTTTGATGCGGCGGTCAGCGCCGTCATGCTCTGCGGCATCCTGCTGATCGCCGAAGGTGCGCTGAATTTAGGCTGCATTCTCTACGCCGCCATGGAGCTGCGCACACTGGACCGCATGGCCTCTGCCGCCGCCAATGCGGCCTTGGGTGCCATCGGCGATGCCCTGGACGAGGCCGAAGCCGCCGAGCGCGATGTCGGCAGCGACGGCCCTGTGGTGTACGACGCCGAGAGCAAGGATGTGTCGGAGGACGGTGAATAACCGTTCCGTGACACCGTAGGGGCGCATTCTATATGCGCCCGCAGCGCCGTGCCATCAGCAAACGGGCACGGGCGGATATAGAATCCGCCCCTACAAGCTCCGTTTGTCCTTATTTTGTTTCCCGCGCGAAGGATCGCGAGTTATTTTAAAGGAGAGAACCCCTATCCATGTATGACCTTATCATCGTAGGCGCCGGCCCTGCCGGCATTTTCACCGCGCTGGAGCTGCTGCGCAAGAGCAGCACCCCCCACAAAATTTTGCTCGTCGAAAAGGGCAAGCCTGTGGAAAAGCGCCACTGCCCCAAGGATAAAACCGGCGTCTGCGTAAACTGCAAGCCGACCTGTGCCATCACCACCGGCTTTTCCGGCGCGGGCGCATTCTCGGACGGCAAGCTGTCCCTGTCCTATCAGGTCGGCGGCGAGCTTCCCGACCTGATCGGCGAGGATTTCGCGCAGGAGCTTATTGACTACACCGATAAAATTTACCTCGAGTTTGGCGCCGACCCGAAGGTCGAGGGCATCTACGAGGGTCCCGACATCAAGGACATCCGCAAGCGCGCCATTCAGGCGGGTCTGCAGCTCGTTGACTGCCCCATCCGCCATCTGGGCACCGAGAAGGCCCAGCAGCTCTACCTGAACATCCAGAACTATCTGGCCGACGCCGGTGTTGAGATGCTGTTCAGTACCGAGTGCGAGAACATCATCCTCGAGGATTCCGTTTGCAAGGGCGTCCGCCTGCGCGAGAAGGACGGCGTCCGCGACGTCTACGCCAAGCAGGTCGTTATTGCCACGGGCCGCCGCGGTGCGGACTGGCTGGAAAAGATCTGCGCCGAGCACAACATTGCCCACAAGCCCGGCACCGTTGACATCGGCGTCCGTGTTGAGTGCCGCAACGAGATCATGGAGAAGATCAACAAGGTCCTGTATGAGGGCAAGCTGATCGGCTACCCGGCCCCGTGGCGCAACAAGGTGCGCACCTTTTGCCAGAACCCCGGCGGCTTCGTTGCGCAGGAGAACTACGACAACGATCTGGCCGTCGTCAACGGCCACAGCTTCAAGGAGAAAAAGAGCAACAACACGAACCTGGCCATTCTGGTCAGCCACAACTTCACCGAGCCGTTCAACCAGCCCATCGCCTACGCGCAGAAGGTCGGTGAGCTGACGAACATGCTGGGCGCGGGCCACATTCTGGTGCAGCGCTACGGCGATATTCTGGACGGCAAGCGCACTTGGGCCAACGAGCTGGCCCGCACGAACGTCCGCCCGACGCTGAAGGACGCCGTGGCCGGTGACATCACCGCCGCCATGCCCTACCGCGCCATGGTCAACATCATCGAGTTCATCAAGATGATGGACGAGGTCGTGCCCGGCTTTGCCAGCCCCGAAACGCTGCTGTACAGCCCTGAGCTGAAGTTCTACTCCAACAAGGTCAAGATGGACACCGATCTGGAGACGAACATCGCGGGTCTGCACTGCCTGGGCGATTCCTCCGGCTGGACCCGTGGCCTGATGATGGCCTCCGTCATGGGCGTCCTGATGGGCCGCAAGCTGATGGAGAAGCACGGCTTTTAAGGGTACGAGGAGTACGGGTGTTCTTTTCTTATAAGAAAAGAACCAAAAGAATTTTAAACATAATCAAGGGGAGAGCGCCGGGTGTGGTGCCCTCCCCTTTTTTGCAGGCGGCGAGTGGCGGCGGCATGAGGGCATGCCGCCCTACGCATTCACTTTATGTCATTCGTAGGGCGGGATGCCCCCATCCCGCCGCGGGCAGGCATCCACTTTACTGCCAGCCTGTAGGGGGCGGCGTCCCCGACGCCCCGCACCCACTTCCCGCAAAAAAATTGCAAAAATCTCCAAAACACCCGCTCCGTGTGACAACTTTGCAACATCCGGGGTGTAGGATAGGGGCAAACCAGGCACAGAAAGGAGCTTTGAGGATGAAAAAAGTAGCTTTATTATTGGCGGCAGCCATGCTGGCGCTGGCCGGATGCGCGTCTGCGGGCGATACCGCGGCGGCTTCGGAGGCCGCACTGGCGGAGAGTACGGCGGAGAGCGCCGCGGCGGAGGACAGCACAGAAGCGGCGCTGCCGGGTGAGCCGCACCCCCTCTCGGCCTATAGCGCCTGCGCAGTCAGCGGCAGCAGCGTCTATACGGCGGTCTCCCACTTTTCAAGCAGCGAGGACAGTCTCGGCAGCTTTGATCACAGCACCGTCTACAAAACCGACCTTACCACCGGGCAGACCTATGAGATGTACCGCACCGGCTCCCAGCTTGCGTCCGCGCCGCTGATCATAGACGACACGCTGTATTTCATCTGCTACGACGGCGGTATGCTGGCCCTGCCGACGACGGGCGGTGAGGCGCGCGTGCTGCCGTTCTCCTACGACGACTGGATGCCTGTTTTTTACGCAGGTCACTACCTCTACTGCCGGAGCGTCAGCGCCGCGCCGTTCTGCCGTACCGGCGGTATGCGGTTTAACTTGGAAAACGGGGAGACCGCGCCGTGGAATATCCCGGTGGAGACAATGTACATTCCCGATGTCGTCGGGGACGCGCTGCTGCTCTGCCGCGTTGTCTCGGATTATCCGGTGCCCTACCCGGACGACGACGAGATGTCCCAGGCGCTTTTGCAGAACACCACGCTGGAATACACCCTGGCCGACCCCGCGACGGGCGCGGTGCGGCAGACCTGCTTTACCCTCCCCTATGACATACCGCAGCCGGGGAACCTTACGGTCTACACCTACCTTGGCAAGTGCGGCAGTGACTTCTATTTCCGCGCAGACCAGTGCGACGATGAGTACGCTTTGGTTTCCCAGTCCGTGCTGCGCATCGGCACGGACGGCACCCGGACCGACCTTGGCATTACCAAAACGCCGGATTACCTGGATTACTGTGCGGTTTTGCAGGGCGATGAGGTACGCTGGCTCCTGACCCGCGGCACCGACGGCATCTATCTGATTTACGACACGCAAGGCCATGAGATTGGCCGCAACGAGCGGCCCGCCGGGCTGGAGGCCTTCTTCCCGCTTTGTATGCTGGACGACGGACGCCTGCTGATGGTCGTCGGCTACGACTGGGAGCACGACAGCGCGGCCCGGTACGCTGTGATGGACGCGGACGAATTTCTGAACGGCGGGTCGGCATACCGCGAGATGACGTTTGCGGAGTGAACGGGCCCACCCTACAGGGAACGGCACGGTGGGCCGTGCCCGCTGCCGCAGAGTTTTTCAATCACCGGAAAGGACGTGTACCCATGAAAACGAATAAGCGCATTCCCCTCATCCTCACCGCGGCGCTGGCGCTGTCCGCCTGTGCGTCGGCGGCGAATTACGCAACCGCAGCCGCACCGGCGGAGACTGCCGCCGCCACACCGGAACCGACGGCGGCACCTGAACCAGTGGGGGAGCTGCGCAGCACCGTTCACCTCTCCATTTTCTCCAACGCGCTGTACCAGACCGTTTTTGACGGTTCCACCGCGCAAGAAACCACGGGTACAAATGTGTATAAAACGGATTTCTCCACGGGAAAGACCACCTTGTTTTATCACGCCGATTCGCTATTTTCTGCGTTTCCGTTTGCAACAGAGGATACACTGTATATTGTTGCAGGCAAGCTGCTGGCTTTTCCGCTGGCAGGCGGCGCACCGCGTGAAATCCCCTATGACAGCGACGAATGGGTCGATGTGCTTTACGACGAGCAGTATCTTTACTCCATCAGCTCCGTCACCGCACCTTATGCCTACACACAGGGGCAGCGGCTTGATTTGCAGACCGGGGAGACTTTGCCGTGGAACATTCCCGGCGAAACCACGAATGTGCTGGACGTGGTAAACGGTCAGCTTGTGACCTGCCGCATTCTGTCGGATTCTCCTGTTCCCTTTCCCGAGGATTCCGAAATGTCCGATGCCTTTCTGCAAAATTCCCTGTGTGAATTTGATCTGACGGACGCTGTCACCGGCAAGCCCGTCCAAAAGCTGTTGTCCTACCCCTGGTATGGAGAGGATGACGGCACCATGAGGACTTCCTATTATTACTTGGGCCATAACGGCAGCGACCTTTATTTTTCGGGCTATCACACGCCGTATGCAACCGACCAACACAGCGTTTCCGTGCTTTGCATCCGCAGCGACGGCACACAGGATGCGCTGGATCTTGCAGAGGATTGGAACTGCTCTGCACTCGACCTTGATGCTGAACTGCGTTGGCTCATGACGTACAACAGCGACATGACTGCGTTTACGCTCTATGATTTGCAGGGCAACAGGCTTGGAGCCAACGCCCGCCCTGCCGGGCTGGCCGTATACACGCCGTTGACCCTACTGGATGATGGCCGCGTTGTACTTCTCATCGGCAAAACTTCCGCCTCAACGCAGCTTGCCACCATCCCCGCCGACGCATTTTTGAACGGGAGTACGGAGTATACGGAGATGGAATTTGTGGGGTGAGTGTCATTGCCCGGGCGGTTTTTACTGGCCGGAAGCGGGCACGGGTCGTCGGGGACGCCGACCCCTACGGGTGACCCGCGAGGTGGATGTCTGCCTGGCGGCGGGGTGAGGGCACCCCGCCCTACAGGGAACGGCATGGTAACCGTAGGGGCCGATGCCCGCATCGTTTTCGCCGCCGCAAGGCGCACAGGCTGTAGGGCGGCATGCCCTCATGCCGCCGTGGCCGTTTCCGTTAGCATAAAAAACAAAACCCAGCCCCCGCAATGTTTTCCACATTGCGGGGGCTGGGCTGTTTAAAACTTTAAGACATGAACCGATCCTTCAGGTTCTTGAAGAAGCTCTTGCGCTTCTCGTAGTTCTCGTCCTTCAGGCTGTCCTCAAAGGCCTTCAGGGCTTCGCGCTGGGTGCGGTTCAGCTTCTTGGGGATCTCCACGTCCACAATGACGTACTGGTCACCGCGTCCGCGCCCGTTCAGGTACTGGATGCCCTGGCCGCGCAGGCGGAACTTCGTGCCGCTCTGGGTGCCCTCGGGAATCTTCTGAACGACCTTGCCGTCCACGGTGGGGACCTCAATTTCAGCGCCCAGCACAGCCTGGGAGTAGGTAATGGGCACGCGGACGTACACATCGTAGCCGTCGCGCTCAAACACGGCGTCGGGCTTGACCGTCACATGGACGATCACGTCGCCCGCGGGGCCGCCGTTCGTACCGGCGTCGCCCTGGCCGCGCAGCGCAATGTTCTGGTCGTCGTCGATACCCGCGGGGATCTTGACCTCCAGCGTCTTGCGGGCACTGGTCTTGCCGGTGCCGCGGCAGGTCTTGCAGGGGTTCTTGATGATGGTGCCGCGTCCGCCGCAGTGCGGGCAGGGCTGCTGGCTCTGCATCACACCAAACGGCGTGCGCTGCTGGGTCACGACATAGCCGCGGCCACCGCACTCGGTACAGGTCTCGGGGCTGGAGCCGGGCGCACAGCCGTTGCCGCCGCAGTCCGGGCAGGTCTGCTGACGGTTCAGCGTGACCTTTTTGGCGCAGCCGTGGGCGGCCTCCTCAAAGGTCAGGATCACATTGGCCTGAATGTCATGGCCCTTGCGCGGCGCGTTGGGGTTGGAGCGGGTCGAGCCGCCGAAGCCGCCAAAGCCGCCGCCGAAAATATCGCCGAAGATGTCGCCCAGATCGACGCCGCCGGTGCCGCCGAAGCCGCCAAAGCCGCCACCGTAGCCGCCGCCGGGCTGGCCGGCCCCATAGTTGGGATCGACCCCAGCGAATCCGAACTGGTCATAGCGCTTGCGCTTGTTCGGGTCGGAAAGAACATCGTTGGCCTCATTGACCTCCTTGAACTTTTCCTCGGCGTCCTTGTCGCCGGGGTTCAGGTCGGGGTGGTACTTTTTGGCCAGCTTGCGGTAGGCGCTTTTGATCTCGGCATCGGTGGCGTTTTTGCCGATCCCCAGCACCTCGTAGTAATCACGTTTTTCTGCCATAGAATCTATCCCCTCTATTTATGGGTTGTGAAAAGGCTTCCCCTTGCGGGGAAGCTGTCCGCGGAGCGGACTGATGAGGTGAGACCTGCCGGATATTGCCCGCAAACAGGCAATCCCGGCAGCTTGGCCCTCATCCGGCCTTGCTGCGCACGGCCACCTTCCACCGCGGGGGGAAGGCTTTATTTTAACTTTCTCTATAACCCCCAAGGGCCGCCGCCGGGTTTGCCCAGCGGCGGCCTTATTATGGGTTTGTTACAGCTTAGACCTCGTGGAAGTCGGCGTCAACGGCGCCGTCGTCCTTCGGCTGCGCACCGGCATCGGGGCCGGGCTGTGCACCGGGCTGCTGGCCCTGTGCCTGGGCGGCCTGCTGGTAGACCTTCTCGCTGATGGCGTAGAAGGCCTTCTGCAGGTCATCCTGCTTTGCCTTGATGTCATCAACGCTGCCGGACTTCAGGGCTTCCTTCAGGGCAGACAGCTTGGTCTCGACCTCGCTCTTTTCCTCGGCGGAAACCTTGTCGCCGAACTCGCCCAGTGCCTTCTCGGTCTGGAACACCATCTGGTCGGCGTTGTTGCGCACATCGACTTCCTCGCGGCGCTTCTTATCCTCGGCGGCATACTGCTCGGCGTCCTTGACAGCCTTGTCGATGTCGTCCTTGCTCATGTTGGTGGAAGCAGTGATCGTGATGCTCTGCTCCTTGCCGGTGCCCAGGTCCTTCGCGCTGACGTGCACGATACCGTTGGCATCAATATCGAAGGTGACCTCGATCTGCGGCACGCCGCGGGGAGCCGGAGCGATGCCATCCAGATGGAAGGTTCCGAGGCTCTTGTTGTCGCGGGCAAACTCACGCTCGCCCTGCAGGACGTTGACCTCAACGCTGGGCTGGTTATCAGCCGCAGTGGAGAAGATCTGGCTCTTCTTGGTGGGGATGGTGGTGTTACGGTCAATGATCTTGGTGCAGACGCCGCCCAGAGTCTCAATGCCCAGGCTCAGCGGGGTAACGTCGAGCAGCAACAGACCCTTGACGTCGCCCTGCAGAACGCCGCCCTGGATGGCAGCGCCGACAGCAACGCACTCATCGGGGTTGATGCCCTTGAACGGCTCGCAGCCCAGCTCCTTCTTGACAGCGTCGTAGACGGCGGGGATACGGGTGGAGCCGCCGACCATCAGGACCTTAGCCAGGTCGGAAGCCTTCAGGCCGGCATCGGCCAGAGCCTTGCGGACGGGGGTCATGGTGCGCTCGACCAGATCAGCGGTCAGCTCATTGAACTTAGCGCGGGTCAGCGTCATGTCCAGATGCTTGGGGCCGTTGGCGTCCGCGGTGATGAAGGGCAGGTTGATGTTGGTCGTGGTCGCGCTGGACAGCTCGATCTTGGCCTTCTCGGCAGCCTCCTTCAGGCGCTGGGCAGCCATCTTGTCCTTGCGCAGGTCGATGTTGTTCTCGCGCTGGAAGTCCTCGGCCATCCAGTCGATGATGCGCTGGTCGAAGTCATCGCCGCCCAGGTGGGTATCACCGTTGGTAGCCAGAACTTCGGTAACGCCGTCGCCCATCTCGATGATGGAGACATCGAACGTACCGCCGCCGAGGTCGTAGACCATGATCTTCTGGTCGGCTTCCTTATCGATGCCGTAAGCCAGAGAAGCAGCCGTAGGCTCGTTGATGATACGCTTGACGTTCAGACCGGCGATGGTACCGGCGTTCTTGGTGGCCTGACGCTGGCTGTCGTTGAAGTAGGCGGGGACGGTGATGACGGCCTCGGTGACAGGCTCGCCCAGATAAGCCTCGGCGTCAGCCTTCAGCTTGGAGAGGACCATAGCGCTGATCTCCTCGGGGGTGTAGTCCTTGCCGCCGGCATGGACCTTTTCAGCCGTGCCCATCTTACGCTTGATGGAAGAAATCGTGTTCTCGGGGTTGGTGATGGCCTGGCGCTTTGCGACCTGGCCGACCAGACGCTCGCCGGTCTTGGTGAAGCCGACGACAGACGGGGTGGTGCGGGCGCCTTCGGCGTTCGCGATGACGACGGGCTCGCCGCCTTCCATAACGGCGACGCAGCTATTGGTAGTACCTAAGTCAATACCGATGATCTTGCTCATAAATAAAACTCCCTTCAAATTTGCTTTGAATGCAGTGAATGTCAATTTATATGGAAACGAATCGTTTGATTCGGTTCGACGTGTTTTCTTGGCTCCCTCGGCGAGGGAGCTGTCGCCGCAGCGACTGAGGGAGCGAACCTTCCGGAAGGCTCTACCCCTCCGCCCTGCGGGCACCTCCCCTGCAAGGGGAGGCAAGTAAGCGGTGCGTTATTCCGCGACGACGACCATCGCGTGGCGGATGATCTTGTCACCGATCTTGTAGCCCTTCTGGAAAACCTGCACGACGCTGCCGCTCTCCTGCCCTTCGGCAGCGGGGACCTGCTGGACGGCGTTCATGAAGTTGGGGTCAAACGGCTGGTTCAACGCCTCGATCTCGGTGATGTGCAGCGTTTCCAGAGCCTTGGCGGCCTTGTCCAGCGTCATCGTGACGCCCTTCTTGTAGTTCTCGTCCGCGCAGGCGGCGTTGGCGGCCATGTCCAGCGTGTCCAGAATGCCCAGGATCTGGGTCACGGCGTGGGACACACCGTCGTTGAACTTCTGGTCAGCCTCGCGCTGGGAGCGCTTGCGGTAGTTGTCATACTCGGCAGCGGTGCGGAGCAGCTGGTTCTTGAGGTCGGCGTTTTTCTTTTCCTCCGCCTCCAGCTTGGCCTGCAGGGCCGCGGTCTCGTGGTGGTGATGCTTGCAGTCGTGCTTGCCCTCGTTCTTTTCCTCGGTCTGGGGGGCCTCTTTTTCAGGGGCCTCCTGTGCGGGGGTCTCGGGCTTTTCAGCAGCCGCTTCCGTCTCCGGAGCGGTCTGTTTCTTTTCTTCTTGGCTCATTGCGGGTCTCTCCTTCTTCGTTTATTGGCCCTGCCCGGCCATGCTCTGCCCCATTCTGGCGGCAAAGTAGTCCAGGATCGGCAGCAGCCGCTCGTACTCCATGCGGGTGGAGCCGATCAGTGCGACGGAGCCTGTCAGCCCGCCGCCGGCTAGGTACCGCTTGCTGACGATGCAGGCACCCGGCATCGCAGGGTCAAGGTCGCAGCCCAGCGTTGCGGTGATCTTGTTGCCTTCGGGGCGGATGAGCTCCGTCGCGGCCTCATTGTCGGAGAAGATCTCCAACAGCGTGCCGAGGTTCTGGCGGACGTCCGCCATCTTTGCCAGATACTGCGCGCCCTCCAGACAGGCCTGCGGGCCGGTGGTGACGAGCGCCTGCGCCGCCATGATGACGGGGGCCAGCCGCTGCCCTGCGGCCAGCACCATGCTGGCCATGAGCATCGGGCTTAAATCCTGCGGGGCGACGAAAGTCAGCCCGCGGTTGAGCAGCTGTGCCAGGTTGGCGGCATCGTCCCGGGTCAGACCGGTGTCAACGCGGGCCACGCGGGTCCGCACGCCGCCTGCGCTGGTCACGGCCAGCACTGCGGCGCTGTAGCGGCCCACCTGCACGACCTCAAAATGGGCAATGCAGAGATCCGGCGCCTGCGGTGTGGTAGCGGCAGCCGCGCAGCCTGTCATATCGGCCAGGCAGCGGGTCGCGGCGGGCACGAGCTTTTCCGGCTCGGCATCCATGGCGGCGAACAAATCGTCAATGCGGCGGCGGTCCTTCTCCGGCAGGGTGCCGGACTTTGGCGCGTCGATCAGATGATCGAGGTAGTAGCGGTAGCCCTGGGCGCTGGGCACGCGGCCCGCGCTGGTGTGGGGTTGTTCCAGCAGACCCAGCTTGGTCAGGGCAGCCATCTCATTGCGCAGCGTTGCGCTGGACAGTGCCATGTCAAAGTAGTTTGCCAAAAGACCCGAGCCGACAGGCTCACCGTCGTTGGCATACAGGGCAACAATAGCTTCCAGTATACGCTGCTTGCGCGCATCCATGGCCATGCTGCTCATCTCCTTTGGTTTGCTTTTGTTGGTTTGTTTAGCACTCTTTATCTCCGAGTGCTAAGTTTATTATATCCCCGTTTTGCAAACTGTCAAGGGTTTTTCCGAATTTTTTGTAAGTTTAACAGTTTCGTCACAATCGGATTGGGCAGTTTCCCTATTATTATATATGTAGGGGCCGGGCATGCCCGGCCCGCAGCCTTGCACAAGCAGCCCATTCACGGGCAGTCACGTCAACCCCCGGGCCGGGCATGCCCGGCCCCTACGCTGCTGTGCTTTTCACTCCTCCATCCACCGCGCCAGAAACTCTGCGGCGGTGGCGGCGGCGCGGACGGTCTCGGCGTTGGGCGCGGCCTCGCGCAGGGTGCCGTGCAGCAGCACGCCGCCTTCGATGTCACCGTGTACCAGGATCGGCGCGGCGCACAGCAGGTACCGGCTGCCCAGCGGCTCCCGCTCCGCGGCGGATGCCGGGGCCGTGTAGAGCTTGCGCCGGGTCAGCAGCGGCTCGATCTCGGGCGGGAGCGGTGCGCCGAGCAGCTCGCCCTTGCCCGCTCCGGCGGCGGCGACGATATGCTCCCGGTCACAGACGGCCACGGCGCAGCGCAGCCGCCGGGCCAGCACGTCCGCATAGACGGCGGCAGGCTCGCCGAGCTCGGCCAGCGGCGAATACTTTTTAAATATGACCTCGCCGTTGCCGTCCGTGTAAATTTCGAGTGAATCTCCGGTGCGGATGCGCTGCGTTTTCCGAATCTCCTTCGGGATGACCACCCGGCCCAATTCGTCGATACGGCGCACGATTCCGGTTTCTCTCATACAAAATCCCCCCTGGTTTTTTCTGGTAGTATCTGCGGGGATGCCTATAAATATGTAATATGTAAGGAGTTTGGTTATGGAACTATTGCAGACAACGCTTTGCTATCTCGAAAAGGACGGTGCGTACCTGATGCTGCACCGCGTCAAAAAGAAAAACGACGTCAACCACGACAAGTGGGTCGGCGTCGGCGGCAAGTTTGAACCGGGTGAGGACGCGCCGACCTGCGCCCTGCGCGAGGTGCGCGAGGAGACCGGCCTGACGATGCACGCGCCGGTTTACCGCGGCATCGTGGATTTTTTCTGTGACCCATGGCCCGCCGAGCGGATGCACCTGTACACCTGCACGGATTTTTCCGGCGTGATGACCGACTGCGACGAGGGGTACTTAGAGTGGGTGGACAAGGCCGCCGTGCAGGATCTTCCGATCTGGCAGGGGGACAAGATATTTTTCAAGCTGCTGGCGGAGGACGCACCGTTTTTCCATTTAGAGCTGACCTATGACGGGGATGTGCTGGTAAAGGCGGTGCTGGATGGGGTAAGTTTGGCGCTGTGATAAACGGGCAGCGGCGGCATGAGGGCATGCCGCCCTACAGGCAGATGGTATACCTGCTACTATGGCAAACGGCCCCGCGGGTCGTCGGGGACGCCGACCCCTACAACTCCCGGTAGGGGCCGGGCATGCCCGGCCCGCAGCTTCGCGGGAGCAACCCGTTCACGGGCAATCACACCAACCCCCGGGCCGGGCATGCCCGGCCCCTACCGTGCGGCAAAAAAAAGAGCGTGTGCTTTTCTGTGCACACGCTCTTTTCTTATGTCTCAATACGTCGTGATCGTCGTCCCAACGAAATAATGCGTCAGAATATCCTGATAGCCCCAGCCGTTGCGGGCGTAGCCGATGGCACCCCACTGGCTCATGCCGCAGCCGTGGCCGTAGCCGTAGACATCAAAGATAAAGCAGTCCAGATCGGCGTTGTAGCTGACCGTGAAGCACTGGCTGCGCAGGCTGCGCCCGTCAACGCTCTGGCGGGCCAGCAGATTCTCGCGGAACCAGCGCCCGCTGACGGTGCCGACGCCCGCGTCCGGGCCGACCTGGATCTTGGCGACCCAGCCGTACTGGTTGGCGGACTGGACCGTGAACCAGCTGTTGGGGTCCACGCCGGACAGGTCAATGTCCATCACATCGCGGATGCGGTCCTGCAGCGTCTGGCGGGAGAAGCGGGCCGTGCCGCTGGAATTGCCGTTCGTGTTCCAGTGGCTGGACACGCTCTGGTCATACGGGCTGTCCACGGCCTGCAGCCAGGCGCGGTCATTGCCCCAGACCTCGGCAGCGGAGGCCGTGCCGGTGCTGGCCGACGCAAAGTACGGCGTGAAGCAGACCTGCCCGTTGTAGGTAACCAGCACATGGGCGACCTCCTGCGCGGCGGCCAGCGCGGCAGCGCCCGGCTCGGCACCCAGCACCGACGGGTAGCCCGACTGGCTGATGATCCAGCAGTGGGTCGCCACGCACTGAGCCTTGTAGGCTTCGGCAGGTGCGTTGGGGCCCAGCTCGTTCTGGGCCACCATGGCCAGGCACTGCACCAGATCCATCGTCTGGGCCGTGCCGTTCATCGTCACGTTGATGGTCTCCCCTGTGCCGCTGTTGTCGGGCTGAGGAGCCTCGGTGGGGGCGGCTGTCGGATCGGGCGTCGTCTCACCGGAGACGGCGGAATCCGCCGGGGGCTCGGTGGGCGCAGGCGTGGCGCTGGTCTTGATCTGATCCACCGTCACGGTCTGCTCGGGCAGACTGCCCTCGGCACCCTTGTTCAGGTCGGCCTCCGCGGCGGAGGTCGAGCCGGCCACGTCGGTCAGGCCCGCCAGCAGCTTGTCGGTGCTGGCCAGCAGGCTGTCCGTGATGGCCTGCAGGTCGTCCGCGCGCTGTGCCAGGTCCGCCGTGTCCGCGGCGGTGTCGCTGCCCGTGCCGCCGTTCTTGCGGGCGGCCTGGGCAGCGGTGCTCTGCTGGGCGTAGCGGTCCACACTGGCCTGCACCAGCGTGCTGACCGTCGGCATCGGCTGGCCCTTGCGCTCATACTGGGCCGCCGTCAGCAGCGGTTCCTCCGCTGCCGCGATGGCCGAGGTGTTTAAAAGCTCTGCCTCTCCCTCGCGGATCAGCCGCCCCGTGATGCAGAGCAGGACACCGCTCTCGTCACTGTGGGTCGTCACGGTCAGGAAGCGGGAGTCGTCACCCACGTCAACGCCGGTGTCAAACAGGCTGCGGGCCTGAATGCCCGCGACGAAGGTCAGGTAGTCGTAATAGCTCGACAGGTCGGTGCTGCCGTACAGGTCAAATGCGCCCGCGCCCTGCTCGGACGGGTCAAAATAGTAGACCGCGATGGCCTTGAAGCGGTAGACACCGCCCGCCGTGTACAGCGTGAAGCCACTGTTCTGCTTGAGCGTATCCTCGTCGGCCAGCGCCTTGTAGTCGCTGCCCGTGCATTCCACCACAGTGTTGCCGGGGGTGGCGGCGTCCAGTGCACTGGGGGTGGCAAAGCGGACGATGGACGGTGCCTCGCCGCTCTCGGGCGTTTCTGGGTCGGGCGTGTCGGCGGCGTAAACCAGTGCGCCGTTCAGCCCGGGCCAGCCCAGATAGCCGACGACGCCGGGGCGGCGCTCCAGCGCCTTGCCCAGGTAGCTCTCGGCGGTCGTATCGTAGAGCGCCGTGCCGTAGCTTTTGGCCGCGGGGCGTGCGCCCAGATCACAGCGCAGGAACAGCCACAGCGCCCCGCCGCCCAGCGCAAGCACCAGCGCCAGCACGACAAGCCCCAGAATAACGGTGCGTCTACGGCGGCGCTCGCTCTTTTCAATGATCTCAAGGCTGCGGTTCTTGATGCTGGGCTGCACCGGCTCGCTCTCAGGCTTTTCTGCCTTGCGGCGGCGCTTTTTGTCGGTTTTCTGCGCGGCCTTTTCTGCGGCGGCTTCCTCAACGGCGCTGGCGTCAAACAGCTGGGTCGCAGCGCGGGTAAAGTCCTCAACGCTGGCGCTCTTGCCCGCGGCCTCGGCGGCGTCATCGGCAGCCTGCGCGGCGGCGATGGCGGCGGGGTCAAGATCCGCGGAGAAGTCGGGGATGTCATCGTCCAGCACCGACGGTGCGGGGGCACGGCCCTGCGGGACGTCGGGCAGAGGTGCTTCGTCCGCCGGGGCAGGCGACTCCACGGGCCGGGCACGGCGGATGCGGGCGTGCCGCGGCGCTTCCGGTCCGGACGTCCGGGCCGGCTCCGGGGCCGCCGTCTGCGCGTCCGCGTCCGTTTCAAAGCGGATGACGCCTGTCGGCTCGGAGACCTCGGGCGGCGGCGCGGCGGCGTCGCGGCGGTGCAGCGTGCGGTGCGGGGCCGCGGGGTCGGGCGCGGCAGACTGCTCCGGCTGCGGGAAGCTCGGCGGGCTGACCGGCGCGGGCCGGTCAAAATCGAGCATCGGCTCAAAATCGGCGGTATGGTCGGCGTCCCGCGTGGGCGGCGTGCGGCGGCGCAGCGAGAACCGCACCGTGTTGCCGCGGCTCCGGGCGGCCTCCGACACAACGAGCAGCGGCCGGTCATGGCCGGGGCGGAACGTGATGCAGGAATCTGTCAGCTGCAGGCCGAACAAACGGCGGCGCAGCAGGTCCAGGATCTGGTTGCCGATGAAGGTATCGTTCATATCGGGCGGCAGGGCGCAGGCCACCGCGCCGCGGCGGTCACACACCAGCACAAAGGGGCACTGCCCGACGCTGGCGGGCATGTAGGCGGCAGCGTAATCCGCGCCCGTGACCTGCAGCGCGGCCAGCGCACGGCCCGCTGCGGCCTGCACAATGTCGCCGGGGAAGCGCCGGAGCAGCTGCTCCGGCACGGTGATGCGGCGGGATTTCTGCGGGTCGGCGTAGCTCTCGGTGCCAAAGTCAAAGACGGCCTCGCTGTGGGGCAGCGGCTGCAAAAGGCTGCCCAGCAGGCGGCCCGTCGGCTCGTCCACGGCAACCAGCAGCTTGCGTTTTTCCAGCAGCGCGTCCAGCGTGGCCTGGGCCAGGCTGGTCTCCCCCTCGGCAAAGACATCGTCGCCGAACTTGGCGCGCAGCCGCGCGGCCCATTTATCGCAGTATTGCTCCGCCATGGCGCGGTTGGGAGCGCTGACCTGCACACAGATGGCAAACTCGCCGTCCCGTTCCAGCAGACGCAGGCCGGGGCAGCCATCATCCCGGATGCCCCGCAGCACGGAGGATACCTCCGCGCCCGTGGGCCCGAAAACACGCAGGATTTTCAGTTGAGTGTTGACCATGGTGGAACCTTTCTTTGTTTGGAAATGTTGCCGAGCTTGTCCGTAGGGGCGGATTCCATATCCGCCCGGGGAAGCTTTCTACAGCCGCAAACGGGCCGGGCGCATATAGAATGCGCCCCTACAGTTTTGCGTTTTAAATATCTAAATCTCTGTCCGCCGTCTCCGGCGTGAAACGCACGCTGTCCGGCACATCGAGGCCCAGCGCCATGCGGCGGAGCATATCCAGCGCGTACAGGGCGGCGCGGGTGCGGATGATCTGGCGGTCCTGATAGCCGCCCAGGGTCAGGCGCATTAAATACCCCGTGTCCGTGCGGGTGTCGGCACCGGCCAGATAGACCGTCCCCACCGGCTTGCCGGGCAGTGCGCCGCCGGGTCCGGCGAGTCCCGTGATGCCCACGGCCAGCTCTGCACCGGATTCCCGGGCAGCGCCAAAGGCCATGGCCGCGGCCACGGGGCCGGACACGACGTTGTACTTTTCAATGACAGCCGCATCCACACCCAGCAGCTTTTGCTTGGCGGACTCGGCGTAGGTGACAAAGCCGTAGCCGAACACCTCGCTGGAGCCGGGCACGTTCGTCAGCCGCTCGGCGATCATGCCGCCGGTGCAGCTCTCCGCCGCGGCGGCGTGCAAACCGTGTTCCCGCAAAGCGCGCACCACCGTGTATTCCAGCGCGGGCACGTCCACATCGTAGGCGGCTGCGCCGAGAATCTCTTTAAACTCCGCAATGCGGGCATTGCAGGCGGCCTCGGCGGCCTGCTCGGTGGCCTCGCGGGCCGTCACGCGGATCTCACACTCGCCGGTCTTGCAGTAGATGGCGGCGGTGGGGTTCGCGGCCTCAAACAGCGGCGCGACCTTGCTGGCAATGGCGCTCTCGCCGCCCAGCACCCGCAGCGTGCGGCTGTGGATCGTGCAGTTTTGCCGTTTCAGCAGAATCGGGCGGACCTGCTCGGCCCACATGGCCTTCATCTCCCGCGGGACGCCGGGCATCAGCGCGGCGCAGTGGCCGTCGGCGTCCTCAAACCATGCGCCGGGGGCCGTGCCGTGGTCGTTGATGAGCTTGTGGCCCACCGTCGGGCACATGGCCTGCTTGCGGTTGTTCGGCGTGGGGCGTCTGTTTGTCCGGGCGAAAAAGTCGATGATCTTCTGCCACTCGCCCTCGTCAAAGGCCAGCGTATCGCCGAACGCCTCGGCCACGGTCTCCTTTGTCAGATCGTCCTCGGTGGGGCCGAGACCGCCCGAAAAGACGAGCAGGTCGCTGCGGCTTTTCGCCTGCAAAACCAGCTCCTTCAGGCGGGCGGGGTTATCGCCGATGACATGCTGGTGCATCACGCTGATACCCAGCTCGGCCAGCTCGCGGCTTAAAAACTGCGCGTTGGTGTTCAGGATGTCGCCCAGCAGAAGCTCCGTACCTACGCAGATAATTTCAGCAGTCACAGCAGCTCGTCATCTCCCATGCGGATATAGATTTTCTCGACGTTCTCGGCGGCCTCGGCTTCCAGCGCGGCCAGGCCGGGCATAGCGGCCTCGGCGGCCAAGATCTCGTCCAGCGTCGGGTTCGTCTTGGGGTGCGGCGGGGTAAAGATCGTGCAGCAGTCCTCATACGGCTCGATGGACGTCTCAAATGTACCGATCTTACGCGAAATATTGATGATCTCGATCTTGTCCATGCCGATGCAGGGGCGCAGCACGGGCAGGTCCTGCGCCTGGTCTGTGCAGGCCAGCGCGGCCATGGTCTGGCTGGCGACCTGAGCCAGGCTCTCGCCGGTGATGAGGGCCTGCAGCTCGAGCTTTTTCGCCACCTGATTGGCAATGCGCAGCATGCTGCGGCGCATCAGAACCGTGAACAGCACGTCGGGCGCATTGTCACGGATATACTCCTGCGGCTTCGTGTAGGGCACGACGAACAGCGTGCAGTTGCCGGTGTACTCGACCAGCTCGCGGGCCAGATCGCGCACTTTCAGCTTGGCGCGCAGGCTCGTGTACGGCGGGCTGGCAAAGTGGATATGGTGCAGCGCCAGACCGCGGCGGGCCATGCACCACGCGGCGACGGGGCTGTCAATGCCGCCGGACAGCAGGTTCAGCGCGCGCCCGCTCGTGCCGACGGGCAGACCGCCCGCGGCCTCGACCTTGGGGCCGTGGACATAGGCGGCGTAGTCGCGAATTTCCACCATGATCTCCAGCTGCGGGTTATGCACGTCGACGCGCAGATGATGGTGCTTGTCCAGCAGGTAGGCACCCAGCTCGCGGCAGATCTCGGGGCTCTTCATCGGGTAGGTCTTGTCGGCACGCTTGGCCTCGACCTTGAAGGTGCGGATGCCGCGCAGCGTCTCGCCGAGATACGCCTCGGCGGTCTCGCATATTGCGGCAAAGTCCTTCGGGCACTCGACGGCGCGGCTCAGCTTCACGATGCCGAACACATGGGACACGCGGCGGAACGCCTCGTCCATGTCGAGGCCGTCCTCCTTCGGCTCGATGAAAACGGTGCTCTGGGCCTGATAGACCTTGAACTTGCCCAGCGGCTCCAGCCGCCAGCGGATGGTCTTGGCCAGCCGCGCCTCAAACTTGCCGCGGTTCAGGCCCTTCAGCGTCATTTCGCCCTGATAGGCGAGGATGAGTTCTTTCATAAAATGGTTCCTTTCAAAATGGATGTGCCGTTCAAATATGCTGCAATTCCTGTAATCCATCCCGCAGCCCCGCCAGCAGCGCGTCCATGTCCTCGGCGGTGTTATCGGCGCAGAAGCTCACGCGCAGGGCGGTGCGGACGGTCAGGTCGGCGCAGCCCATGGCCAGCAGGGTGTGGCTCGGCTCGCCCTTGTCGCAGGCAGAGCCGCCCGAGACATAGACCGCGCGGGTGTTCAGGTAGTTGATGAAGGTCTGGCTGTTGATGCAGCCGGTGGAGAAATTCACGATCTCCCCCACCGCGTCGTCGGGCGAATTGAGCGTGATGCCGTCCAATTCTTCAAGCCCCGCGCGCAGCTGCCGATTCAGCGCGGCAATGTGTGCAATGCGGGGGCGCAGCTTCTGCTGGCCCTGCGCGGCGGCCACGCCGAGACCCACAATGTAGGGCGTGTTCTCGGTGCCGGGGCGCAGGCCGCGCTCCTGATGGCCGCCGAGATAGGGCGGTTTGAGCGTCTGGCGCTGGCTGTCCCGGATGAACAGTGCGCCGACGCCCTTGGGCGCGTGGACCTTGTGGCCGGAGACGGAGAGCGTATCGACCTCGCGCCATTTCTGCAGGTCGATGGGCATACGCAGCCACGCCTGCACGGCGTCCACATGGAAGTGGGTGCGGCTGTTGCGCGCCTTGATGCCCTTGCCCAGCGCCGCGATGTCCTGCACGGCGCCGGTCTCGTTGTTGACGGCCATGCAGGCGGCCAGCACCGTGTTTTTGTCGATCTCGGCCAGGAATTTCTGCGTGTCAATGCGTCCGTCCGCCCCGGGCATGACCTCGACGACGGTGAAGCCTTCGTCCTTCAACGCGCGGATGGGGCGCTGCACGCTGGGGTGTTCAAAGCCCGTGACGACGATCTTATTGCCCCAGTGCTTACGCGGGCGGGCCGCGCCGGTCACGGCCATGTTGTTGCCCTCACTGCCGCAGGCCGTGAAGTAGATTTCATCGCTGCGGCAGTGCAGCGTTTTGGCCACGCGGGCGCGGGCCGCGGCAATGGCATCCTGCGCGGCAACGGCGGGGTCATACAGGCTGCTGGGGTTGGCCCAAAGCTCAGTCAGCGCCTCGCTGACGGCCTGCGCCACCGCCGGGTCCACCCGGGACGTGGCGGCGTTATCAAGATAATGCAGCTGGGGGTCGGAAAGCATAGTACTCATTCCTCACATTATTGCACAAAATTATACAGATTAAATTATACACGTTCGCCCAGCAAAAAACAATATTCAGAAACAAAAAAAGGCTTCCCCCGTGGGGGAAGCTGGCCGCGAAGCGGACTGATGAGGGCAGAGTTCATCCTGATTGCCCCTTTACGGGCTGTAACCCGGTAGGGGCCGGGCATGCCCGGCCCGCGGCTTACCGGCAAATGTGCGATTGTGGGAAGGCCGCTTTATTCTGTTGACCCTGTAGGGGCGCATTCTATATGCGCCCGGGCAGCTTGCGGCTGCGAAAGCCCCCACGGGCGGATATGGAATCCGCCCCTACGCCTTGTTTTATCTACCCTTACTCCCCAAAATCCTCCGCGGCCTTCTGCATCATCTGGCGGATCGGCAGGTTGTACGGGCAGCGCGGCTCACAGGCACCGCACCGAATGCAGGCACCGGCCTTGGTCTGCAGCGTCGCATAGCGCTCGCGGCCCCACTGCTGCAGGCCGTAGCGGTTCAGATACCCCTGGAACAGGAACACACTGGGGATGGAAATCCCCACCGTGCAGGGCGCACAGTAGTTGCAGCGGCGGCAGAACTGGGTGCCCAGCGCGTCGCGCACCTTCTGGCAGGCGGCCTCCTCCTCGGGCGTGAGCGGGGTGGTGTTGGCCGCGCCCGCCACGTTGGCGTTCAGCTCCTCCACCGTCGCCATGCCGGGGATGGACACCGTGACTGCCGGGTTGGACAGCACGTACCGCAGTGCCAGGCGGCCATCCTCAATGGCACCGCCCGCCAGCGGCTTCATGTCGATAAAGCCCTTGCCCGCCGCGGCGCAGCGGTCGATCAGCTCCCTGCCCTGCTGCTCCACGATGTTGTACGGGAACATGATCGTCTCGATTTCGGGGATGTCCAGCGCTGCCTCAAACACAGCGGCCAGGTGCGCCGTGATGCCGATATGCCCGACGATGCCCCTGGCCTTTGCCTCGAGCAGCGCCTCCATTGCGCCGCCGGGCGCCAGAATGGTTTTCAGGCCGTCGAGGCTCGGGTTGTGGAACTGGAACAGCTCGATGTGGTCGGTGCGCAGGTTTTTCAGGCTCGTGGCGATCTCGGCCTCCATGTCGGCTTTGGTCAGCGCGCGGCATTTGGTTGCCAGAATGAAGTCATCCCGCAGCCCGGCCTCCTCCAGCGACTGGCCGATCCATGCCTCGCTGACCGTGTAGGCGCGGGCCGTGTCGATGTAATTGATGCCCGCCTTATGCGCGGCGATCAGCAGCTCCCGCGTGCCGGGCTGGTCGATGCGCTGAATGGGAATGCCGCCAAACCCAAGGCGGGAGATTTGTAAGCCTGTGGTGCCGAAATTGACGTATTGCATGGTGTTTACCTCTTGTATTGCTCTCCGTTTGCTGCAGGGGTCGATGCTTGCATCCGCCCCTGCAGCCTCTACGCTTATTATAGCAAATCCAACGTAAAAATCCAGTCCCCCTAAGCCCTCCCCCGCGTGGGAAGGCAACCGGCTTGCAAGCATGGTGCTATTCTTCTATAATAAACAGTACAAAAACGAAATTTTTGCGGGGTACAGCCACCTCTACGACCCGCTGACCGGGCGCTGGCCGTTTCTTGCGGGGCCGGAGCGCAGCTACGGTGCGTGTGTCGATTTATTGGTGGAGGAATTTTTGCCCAACACAACTGCTGGCGCCTGACGGCAGCCGCGACCACTAGATGCCCGGAAAGTTGTGTCCGCGGTGTCACAATTATCCACAAACAGACCCTATGGATGTTGAAAATTTCGGCGTTTTTCTGTGCACTTTTCCACCCCTGCCCACTTGCGGCGGGGGCTTTTTTCGTGGTATGATTCATTTTGTAGTAGTTTATCGCTTTTTAACTGTGAGGAACAGGAATGTTTAATAAGAAGAACCCCATGCGGTATTTCTCCGGCAGCACCTTTGCGCGGCTGCCGCTGTATAAGCTGGCCGCGGGCGGCACGGCGGTGGTGCTGACCGCCAGCATCGGCCTGGGCGCGTTTGCGGCCAGCGTCGGTCCGCTCTCCGCGCCCGAGCCCAGCCCCACGCCCATCGTGACGGCCACCCCCGAGACGGCGGCCACGCCGACCCCTTCCCCGACGCCGAGCCCCACGCCGGAGCCGGACAAGCCGCTGACGATGGAGGCCAGCGTCATCCAGCAGGACGTCGGTGTGACGCTCTACGTCGAGAACGCCCCCGAGCCCAGCCCCACGCCCGATGCGTCTGCCTCGCCGTCCCCGACGCCGTCCAAAAGCGCGAAGGAGGATGACGCCGAGAACGAAAAGACCCCGTTGCTGGGCGTGGCGGCCACCATCACACTGACCGACGCCAAGGGCAATGCCACGGATTACGAGCTGGATACCGAGACCGGCACCGCGCTGGCCGAGGACGTTACCCCCGGCGACTACACGCTGGCGGTCCAGCCCATCGAGGGCTACACGCAGCCCGAGGCCCAGACCGTGACGGTCAAAGAAAAGGTCGTCTACAAGGCGGACGTCAAGGCCGTTAAAGAGAAGATCGTCCAGGCAAGCCAGGTCAACGAGAGTGCCGAGGACTCCGGCGTCAGCAACGCGGGCTCGGCCCCCATCGTCAACGAGGTCACCGACACCGTGACCTACGCCGACAGCGCCAGGACCGAGACCGGCAGCAAGACGAGCTACACGGCCAAGCTGAGCAGCAGTGGTCATCTGCTGCTGGCCGACGGCACCGAGACGCCCTACCTGCCCGTTTATCAGGACGGCACGAAGGACCTGATCGGCGCAATGCGCGATACGAGCTACGCCGCCAACACGGCCACGGCGGCCTGGCTGCCCGGCGCGGCGGATTCCGTCACGCTGCTGGGCGCGGCCAACACCCGCATGGCGTGGGTACACCGCGCGGACGAGCCGGTGACCGTGCAGGAGGACACCGGCGGGGCCGCCCCGGCTGCCGAGGAGACCCCTGTCCCGGCGGACCCCACGCCGGAACCGGCCCCCGAGAGCACGCCCGAGCCGACCCCGGAGGCGACGCCCGCCCCCACCGAGGCCCCGACGGAGACACCCGCCGAAACGCAAACGCCTGCCCCGACAGCAGCCCCTACGGAAGCCCCGACAGCGGCTCCGACGCAAGCACCCACCCCGGTGCCCGACCCGACGGCGGGCTGGCCGGATAACATTGCGGTGCAGGAGCTGGCCAACTACGGCTTTGCCGTGACCAGCGCGACCACCACGATATACGAGTATACCGGCTGGCAGGATATTGACGGCGCAACGTATTATTACGACCCGTCCACCCACCAGCCCGTCACAGGCCAGCAGGTCATTCAGGGCAATGTCTACACCTTTGCGGCGGACGGCGCACTCAACCGCACGGCCCGCGGCATTGATGTCTCGAAGTTCCAGGGCAGCATTGACTGGAACGCCGTCAAGGCGGACGGCATCACGTTTGCCATCATCCGCTGCGGCTACCGCGGCTACGGCAGCGGTGCGCTGGTCGAGGATTCTACCTATCGTCGGAACATTCAGGGCGCGATCAACGCGGGCCTGCGCGTCGGCGTTTACTTCTACAGCCAGGCCATCAACGAGGCTGAGGCCGTCGAGGAGGCCAGCATGGTGCTGAGCCTGGTCAGCGGCTACAGCCTGCCGCTGGGCGTCTACTACGACACCGAGAGTGTCGGCGGCGGGCGCGCCAATGCCCTGAGCGCCGCCGAGCGCACGGCCTGCGCCGTCGCCTTCTGCGAGACGATCCGCAGCGCGGGGTACAGCGCGGGCGTTTACTCCTATGCCAGCTGGTTCTATAACGCGCTGAACTTTGCGAACATCAGCAAGTACAACATCTGGATCGCCCAGTACCGCGATACGCTGAGCTTCAGCTACAAGCACAATATATGGCAGTACACAGGCTCCGGCAGCGTCAAGGGGATCGCGAAGCCGGTGGATATGAATATTGGGTAAAATAAAAGCACCTGCGTTTTCGGACGCAGGTGTTTTTTCGTTATGGAAGCCTTCTCCCTCGGGAGAAGGTGGCCGAGGCTCCGACCGAGGCCGGATGAGGGCAAAGCCCGCCATAGCGGCCGGTGAACGGGCTGCAGCGGCAAGGTCTGCCCTCATCAGTCAGCGGACGGGGCCGCTGACAGCTTCCCCCAAGGGGAAGCCTTATTTGTTTGTGTAGCAGCTCATCTTCGCGCTGCTTCCGCCCCTGACCTGCCCATTGCCGTGCACAATATATTTATACGTACACAGCTCGGCCAGCCCCATGGGGCCGCGGGCGTGGAGCTTCTGGGTGCTGATGCCCATCTCGCAGCCAAGGCCGAACTCGCCGCCGTCGGTAAAGCGGGTGCTGGCGTTCACGTAGACCGCCGCGCTGTCCACGCAGGTCGTGAACCGCTGTGCCGCCGCGGCGTCCGCCGTGACGATGGCCTCGCTGTGGTGGGTCGAATGCTTCGCAATGTGGGCGATGGCCGCATCGACATCATCCACAACGGCCACGCTCAGCTTATAATCCAGATACTCGGTGTCAAAGTCCTGCGGCGCGGCGGGCACACCGTCGATGATGGCCGCGGCGCGCGCGTCCAGATGCAGCTCCACCGGGGTGATGCCGGCAGCGGCGCGGGCATCGACAAGGCGGGCCTTCAGCATCGGCAAAAACTGCGCTGCCACGTCCCTGTGGACCAGCAGCGCCTCCTCGGCGTTGCAGACGCTGGGGCGGCTCGTCTTGGCGTTTTCCACAATATCCACGGCCATCTCCAGATCGGCGGCCTTGTCCACGTAGACATGGCAGATGCCGGTGCCGGTCTGGATGCAGGGCACGGTTGCGTTCTCGACGCAGGCGCGGATCAGCCCGGCCCCGCCGCGGGGGATCAGCAGATCGACCAGCCCGTCCGCGGTCATCAGCTCGTTGGCGCTGGCGTGGGAGGTGTCCTCGATGAGGCTCACCGCGCACTCCGGCAGGCGCACCCTGCGCAGACCGGCGCGCAGGGCCTCCACGATGGCGTGGCAGCTGGCCCAGGCGTCGCGCCCGCAGCGCAGGATGCACGCACTGCCCGCCTTGATGGCCAGCGCGGCAGCGTCGCTCGTGACGTTGGGGCGGCTCTCGTAGATGATGGCGATGACACCCATCGGCACGGCGGTTTTTTCGATTAAAAGGCCGTTCGGGCGCACAATTTTGCGCAGCACTGCGCCCACCGGGTCGGGCAGGGCCGCGACCTCGCGCATACCCTTGGCCATGTCGGTCAGGCGGCCCGGCGTCAGCGCCAGACGGTCCAGCATCACATCGCTGACACGCCCGCGGGCGTTCTCGACGTCCTGCTTATTGGCGTCCAGAATTTTATCCTGCGCTGCGATGAGCGCAACGGCCATTGCCTCCAGCGCGGCGTTCTTCGTGTCGGCGTCGGCCAGCGCCAGCGGCAGCTTTGCGCCCTGCGCGGCCCGCAAAATTTCCTGCGTAGTCATGGGGTCAGACCTCCCTTATGCCTTGCGGCCCACGAACCGGGTGCCGACGGGCTTGCCCTCGACAATGTCGTACAACACCTCGGCGTGGGCACCGTTGGTAATGATCATGTCCACACCGGCCTCGGTGGCACGCTTGGCGGCGGTGACCTTCGTCAGCATGCCGCCGGTGCCCAGGGCCGAGCCCGCGCCGCCCGCCAACATCTCAATTTCCGGCGTGATCTCCTCGACCACCGGGATGAGCTTTGCGTCCGGGTGGGTGCGCGGGTCGGCGGTGTACAGGCCGTCGATGTCGGACATCAGCACGACCAGATCGGCGTGGATGCACTTGGCCACCAGCGCGGCCAGCGTGTCGTTGTCGCCCAAAGAGTATTCCTCGCAGGCGACGGGGTCATTCTCGTTGATGATAGGGATGGCGTGCAGCTGTAAAAGACGCTCCAGCGTGTTTTGCAGGTTGTGCAGACGGTTTTCGTGGTCAAAATCCTCCCACGTCAGCAGCATCTGGGCCACGGTATGGTTGTATTGGCCGAACAGCCGGTCATAGGTATACATCAGCTCGCACTGGCCCACCGCGGCGGCAGCCTGCTTGGTGACAAGGTCGCTGGGCTTTTCAATTTGCAGCTTGCCTGCGCCGAGGCCCGTGGCCGCCGACGATACGACGATAAGCTGATGTCCGGCATTCTGAATATCGCTCCACACCCTGACCAGATCCTCGGTGTGGCGGATGTTGAGCAGCCCGCCGGGATGTGCCAGCGTGCTGGTGCCTACTTTAACGACGATACGCATAAAATTTCTCTTTCTATTCCTGTTTGGCAACCGCTTTGTAGGGGCGAGCATTGCTCGCCCGTCAGGCGTCTGCCGCGCGGGGTATTTTCCTGGAAAAGCACTTTTTTCCGTCAGGTCTGCGGGCGAGCAATGCTCGCCCCTACATTCTCGGAAGGGGTCACTTCTTCCCCAAATCCTTTGTTTTTTCAAACGCGGCCAGCACGGCGTCGGTCACGGCACCGCGGAAAGCGCGCTCCTCCAACAGGCGCACGCCCTGAATGGTCGAGCCGCCGGGGCTGCAGACGGCGTCCTTCAATTCGCCCGGGTGCTTGCCGGTCTCCAGCACCATCCGCGCGCTGCCCAAAAGCATCTGGGCGGCGTACTCCTGCGCCTTGGCGCGGGGCAGACCTGCGGCGACACCGCCGTCGGCCAGTGCCTCGATGAACTGGTACGCCCAGGCCGGTCCGCAGCCGGACACCGCGCTTGCGGCGTCGATCAGGCTCTCCGGCACGGCGTCCAGACGGCCTGCAGGGGCCATGGCGGTGAGCCACTCGGCCATTTTTTCCGGCTCCACATCGTCAGAGCAGTACTGGATCATGCCGTCGCCCAGCGCCACGGGGGTGTTGGGCATCATGCGGATGATGGGATAGCCGCTGCCCGCCATCTGGCGGATCTGCTGCATCGACAGGCCCGCCGCCATCGTGACCAGCACAAAGGGGCGGCTCTCGGCGCGGGCCTCCAGCGTTGGGGTCAGCTCGTCGAGCATATCGGCCATCATCTGGGGCTTTACGCCCAGAAAGATGAAGTCGCAGATGCCGGCGACCTCCTCATTCGTGCCGCAGGCGCAGCCGAGCTCGTCCGCCAGCGCCTGTGCCTTGGCAGGCGTGCGGTTGGCCAGCAGCACATCGCCGGACCCGGCGCCCTTGCAGACCGCGCGCGCCACAGCCCCGCCCATGTTGCCGCAGCCGATAAAACCGTATTTCATGGTAAACCCCCTATTTTATTCTTTATATTCAGTATTTATAGTAGTGCAAGGCAGAAGGTTTGTCAACGGGAAAACGGGCTTTCCCCGGGGGAAAGATGCAGAAAGTCCATCGCATCTTTTTCTTGCCCTTATCCTGCAAACGCGGTATAATAAAATAGAATATTTGTAAAATTCCGTCCGCCGCTGCACGGCGGGCACCAGGATAGAGTTTGGAGGCAGTACCATGTCTGAATTTATTCCTCTTTCGGTTCCGAATTTCGGCGCGCGCGAGGCCGAGCTGGCCGGGCAGGCCATCACGTCGGGGTGGGTGTCCACCAGCGGCGGCAAGGTCACGGAGTTCGAGGAAGCGCTGGCCGCTTACGTGGGCATGCCCCGCGCCGTGGCCTGCAACGCCGGTACCAGCGCGCTGCATCTGGCCGCTATGGCCGCCGGCATCACCCGCGGGGATGAGGTCATCGTCCCGACGCTGACCTTTATCGCCGCCGTCAACCCGCTGACCCGCTATGTCGGCGCGGAGCCGATCTTCATCGGCTGCGACGACTCCCTGTGCATTGACCCCGACGCCGTCGAGGATTTCTGTGCGAACCGCTGCGAGCTGCGGGACGGCAGGCTGTACAACAAAGCCACCGGCGCACACATCAAGGCACTGGAGGTCGTGCATGTGTTCGGCAACATGGCCGACATGCCCCGCCTGATGGCGATAGCCAAGCGCTACGGCCTCATCGTCATTGAGGATGCCACCGAGGCGCTCGGCACCCGCTGCACCGACGGCCCGTTTGCCGGTAAGTTTGCGGGCACCATCGGCGACATCGGCTGCTACAGCTTTAACGGCAACAAGATCATCACCACCGGCGCAGGCGGCATGGTCGTGTCCAACCACGCTGACTGGGCCGAGCACGCCAAGCATCTGTCCACCCAGGCCAAGGCCGATCTGCTGCAATTTTTGCACGATGAGGTCGGCTACAACTACCGCATGACGAATGTGCAGGCATCCTTAGGGCTTGCCCAGCTCGAGCGGCTCGAGGGCTTCATCGCCCACAAAAAGGCACTGTATGACCGCTATGTGGCCGCGCTGGACGGCGTGAAGGGGCTGCGCATCCTGCCCTTCCGCGAGGGGGAGTGCCGCTCCAACCACTGGTTCTTCAGCCTGTATCTGAAGGATTCCGGGCTGGACCGCGACACTGTGATCGAAAAGCTGCAGGCGCAGCACATCCAGACCCGCCCGGTGTGGGCGCTCATCCATGAGCAGGCCGACTACCCCCGCAACGAGGCTTACGGGCTAGACAAGGCGCTGGACTACCGCAAGTATATTGTCAACCTGCCCTGCTCCACGAACCTGTCCTTTGAGGACTGTGACCGCGTGATCGAAGCGGTGCTGGGGCTGTAAAAGGCTTCCCCATCGGGGGAAGCTGTCCGCGAAGCGGACTGATGAGGGCAAAGTCCACGCCGCAACCCATTTCCGGGCGGCGGAGACACACTCGCCCCTCATCCGGCGCTTGCGCGCCACCTTCCCCCTCAGGGGAAGGCTTTAATAAACGTCAAAGGGGGACCACCCTTGATAAAAGTAGAAGAACTTTTTATTGCGCCCACCGCCACGGTGCTGGAAACGCTGCGCAAGCTGGACGAGACCGGCCAGCGCATCCTGTTCATTGCACCGGAGGGACATCTGAAGGCCGTCATCACCGACGGCGACATCCGCAAGTTTTTCCTGCGCGGCGGCACACCGGACCAGACCGTGGACCACGCGGCCAACTATCATCCGCTGAGCGTCTCGGTGTCCGAGCGCGGCAAGGCCCGCAGCATTTTGCAGGAGCATTGCATCGACGCGCTGCCGGTCCTGAACAAGCGCGGCATCATCACCGACATCATCTTTGCCCACGGCCTGGATTTGGACAACCGCAAGCAGGTCGATATTCCCGTTGTGATGATGGCGGGCGGGCTGGGCACGCGGCTGTACCCGTACACAAAAATTCTGCCCAAGCCGCTGATCCCCGTGGGCGAGCAGCCCATTGCCGAGCTGATCATGGACCGGTTCAGGGACTTCGGCTGCCACAATTTCACGATGATCGTGAACTACAAAAAGGGCATGATCAAGTCCTATTTCAATGAGCTGGAAAAGAACTATACCGTGGACTTTGCCGACGAGGAAGTGTTCATGGGTACCGGCGGCGGGCTCTGCCTGCTGAAAGGAAAAATCAAAGCACCGTTCTTTTTTACGAACTGTGACACGCTTTTGGATGTAGACTTCGGCGACATTTATGAGTACCATAAATCCCACGGCAATCTGGTCACGATGATCTGCGCGTTCAAGCACTACACCGTGCCCTACGGCGTGGTGGAGTTGGGCGAGAACGGCAGCATTGCCGCCATGCGCGAAAAGCCCGAGCTGGACTTTTTGACGAACACCGGCGTCTACGTGGTGGAGCCGCGCGTCGTGGAGGAAATGCGCGACGGCGAGAAGATCGGTTTCCCCGATGTGATCGAGCGCTACCGCCGGGCCGGGGAGAAGGTCGGCGTCTATCCCATCAGCGAGAGCAGCTGGATGGACATGGGCCAGCTGGAGGAGCTGGAGAAGATGAGAAGAAAGCTGGAGAATCAGCAGTAGAAAAGAGAGGAGTCAGGGAGAGCGGAGAGAACATCACCGTAAGGCCGAAGCCTTCCCGGTGCGTCGTCTCCTATCTCCTCACTATAAAAACCGGAGGTTTTTACCTATGCCTGTAACGATCATAGCCGAGGCCGGGGTCAACCACAACGGCAGTCTGGAAATGGCCAAGGAGATGGCCCGCGTTGCTAAAGAATGCGGCGCGGACATTGTAAAATATCAGACCGCCGTGCCCGAGCTGGTGGTCAGCAAATTTGCCGAGAAGGCCGAGTACCAGAAACAGACCACCGATGCCGCCGAGAGCCAGCTGGAGATGATCCGCAAGCTGCATTTCTCGTTTGAGGCGCATAAAGAATTAAAGGAATACTGTGATTCCATCGGCATCCAGTATTTAAGCGCGCCGTTTGACGTGCCGAGCGTGAAGTTCCTGGGCACGCTGGGTCTGCCGCTTTTAAAAATCCCCTCCGGCGAGATCACGAACCTGCCGTATCTCGAGGCCATGGCCGCGCAGAAAACGCCGGTGCTGCTCTCCACGGGCATGAGCACGCTGGACGAGATCACCGACGCGCTGGGCGTGCTGGATGACGGCGGCTGCCCCGAGGTGACGATTTTGCACTGCAACACGCAGTACCCGACGCCCTACGAGGACGCGAACCTGACCGCCATGATCGAGCTGTACGACCAGTTTGGTCTGCCGGTGGGGCTGTCCGACCATACGCCCGGCTGGGAATGCGACGTAGCCGCGACGGTTTTGGGCGCGCAGGTCATTGAAAAGCACTTTACGCTGGACAAATCCCTGCCCGGCCCCGACCAGAAGGCCAGCCTGGACCCCGCCGAGTTTGCGGCGATGGTGCTGGCCGTGCGCCACGCAGAAGCCGCCCTTGGCGACGGCCACAAGCACCTGACCGCCAGCGAAGCACCCAACAAGGCCATTGCCCGCAAGAGCATTGTGGCCGCCCGGGAAATCAAGGCGGGTGAGCTTTTCACCGAGGAAAATCTGACAACGAAGCGCCCGGGGGATGGGATTTCGCCCATGCGCTGGCATGAGATTTTAGGCCAGACCGCGAAACGCGATTTTGCCGAGGATGAGAAGATCGAGGTGTGAGGAACGCCTTGCCGGGAGGGATAAATCCCCCCTACAACAGGCAAAAGGGTAGTGGTAAAGGCTGTAGGGGGCGGCGTCCCCGACGCCCCGCGGGGGGTCAAGACCCCTCCCTGCAAACCAATTTAAAAGGGGTACGTAGGGCGGCCTGCCCCCAGGCCGCCGCGGGAGTTAGTGGGTGAATGCCCGTTGATGGGCAGCCACGCAAGGCCCGTCGGAATCCTTCAGGCCTCGCAGGCTCGGCCAGCTCCCCTAAAAGGGGAGCCTTTTGCGCGGGCGAAGCCCGCGAGAGAAGCCTCCCCATCAGGGGAGGTGGCCGCGGAGCAGGCTGGAAGGGTTCAGCCCGTTGACGGCGGGCATAACAAGGTTGCGGGCCGGGCATGCCCGGCCCCTACGGACTGCCGTGAATCGTCGTGCACGAGAGGGGCAAGGGAGGGCGGCAGCCCGCCCCTTTGCAGTTGACGGGTGGTT
>OKUV01000078.1_pt1 | contig 54818 bp, 68 predicted proteins | sample 1606661 | NCBI WGS metagenome assembly OKUV01 (sample SAMEA3882521, study PRJEB24775) | human gut metagenome | biome: human-associated habitat; feature: intestine environment; material: feces | place: Netherlands | collected 2009/2010
CGCGAACCGTGGCAGAGAAGCTGTTCACATTTTTCATCTCCACACGGGTACCAAATTCCGTCGTGCCCTCCGGCCGCACCGATACATTGACATCACAGCGGATAGAACCCTCCTGCATCTTGCAGTCGGAGATACCAAGGTACTGCAAAGTTGCTTTAATAGTATCCAGATACGCCTTTGCCTCGGCGGAGGAGCGCATATCCGGCTCGGAAACGATCTCGATAAGCGGAACGCCGCAGCGGTTAAAGTCCACCAGGCTGCCCGCAAAATCATCGGAATGGATCAACTTACCGGCATCCTCCTCGATATGGATGCGGGTCACACCAATACGCTTGGTGTGTCCCTCTTCATCTACAATGGCGTCAATATAACCGTTTTCACACAGCGGAATATCAAACTGAGAAATCTGATACGCTTTGGGCAGATCGGGATAAAAGTAGTTTTTGCGGTCCATCTTGCAAATATTATTGATGCTGCAATGCAGCGCATAGCCCATGCGCACGGCATAGTCCACCACACTCTTATTTAAGGTGGGCAGAGTACCGGGCATACCAGTGCAGATAGGACAGCAGTTGGAATTGACCATGGAGCCGAAGGAGTTTTTGCATCCGCAGTAGATCTTGGTCTTGGTATTCAGCTCCGCATGAACTTCCAGACCAACGACAATTTCGTATTTCATGTTGTTTCTCCCTCCTTACACCACAGTGGCTACCTTGCACAGGCCGCCGCGCAGGGTCTCGAATTCCTTGGCAATGCCCAGAAGCTTCTCCTCCGAGAAATGCGGCCCAATGAGCTGCATTCCCACCGGCATCTCATGGTCCATGCCAATGGGCAGAGAAAGCGCCGGCAGGCCAGCAATATTCACGGTAATGGTGCAGATATCACTGGCGTACATCTTCAAAGGATCATGAACATTCTCACCAATCTTAAAGGCCGCGGTCGGCGCGGTGGGCGTCACAATAACATCGCACTGCTTGAAGGCCTCGTCATACTCGGCACGCACCTTCTGCTGGAACAACTTGGCCTTTTTATAGTAAGCATCGTAGTATCCGGAGGACAACACAAAAGTACCCAGCATAATGCGTCGCTTTACCTCATCGCCAAAGCCTTCGCTGCGGGTCTTTTCATACATATCGTTCAGGTCGGTGTAGTTTTCTGCGCGGAAACCATACTTCACCCCGTCAAAACGGGAAAGGTTGGAGGATGCTTCCGCCGAGGAAATGATGTAATAGGCGGAAAGGCCGTACTCGGTGCTGGGCAGGCTGATATTCACCACCTTGGCGCCACGGGCCTCCAGCGTGCGGATAACCTGCCAAATGGCAGCACCTACCGCTACATCCACATGCTTATAGAACTCCTTGGGAACACCAATGCGCAGACCCGCCAGGTCATACCCCAGTCCCTCGGCAGTCTTAGGATAATGGGTTGGCATGCTGGTAGCATCGTAGGGGTCCTGCCCGCTGATGGTATAGAACAGGTTCGCTACATCCTCTACGCTGCGTCCCATCGGGCCAATCTGATCCAAAGAGGAAGCAAACGCCACCAAGCCGTAGCGGCTTACCGCGCCATAGGTGGGCTTCAGGCCAATAATACCGCAATAGGCGGCAGGCTCACGAATAGAACCGCCGGTATCACTGCCCAGGGTCAGTACAGCTTCGCCAGCCGCCACCGCCGCCGCAGAACCGCCGGAGGAACCACCAGGCACCTTATCCAGCCCATGGGGGTTATGGGTGATATGGAACGCCGAGTTCTCACAGGAGGAACCCATGGCGAATTCGTCCATGTTCATCTTGCCGGTCATCACATAGTCCACAGCCTTCAGCTTGGTGATGACCGTCGCATCATAGGGCGGCACAAAATTCTCCAGCATTTTGCTGGCGCAGGTCGTCTTGATATCCTTGGTGCAGATGTTATCCTTAATGCCGATGGGGATACCGGCCAGGGGGTGCAGCTCCTCCCCTGCCGCTATCTTTTTATCCACCGCTTGGGCCGTTTTCATTGCTTCCTCCGGAGTGGCGGTAATGAAAGCGCCAATTCCATTCTCCACTTTGGCAATGCGTGCAAAGATATCCTCGGTCACTTCCACCGCGGAAACCTTCTTCTCTTTCATCAGCCGGTGCAGTTCGCCGCCGGTCAGTTTATACAGTTCCATGCTGTCCACTTCCTTTCCCTCTTGTTAACCTACCGTCTTTGGCACTACCACACAGCCGGCCGCCACCTGCGGAGCATTCTTCAGCACTTCATCCCGCGGCAGAGAAGGTTCCACCACATCCTCCCGAAGCGTCATGGTGTCTTCTACCTTGGGGGAAAGATCCCCAGTCTCCATTTCTGGCAGCCGCTCCACCATCTCAATGATGTTCTGCATATCCTTCTGGAATTTTTCCTCTCGCTCCGGCTCAATGGCCAGCCGTGAGAGCTTCGCGATTTTCTTGATATCGATCTCCATATTTTTTAAGAACCCCTTTCTATCAGTTCCAGTAATCCCTGCTCCGTCAGTACCGGCACACCCAAACTCTGCGCCTTGGTCAACTTACTTCCCGCGGCTTCTCCGGCCACTACATAGCTTGTCTTTTTGCTCACACTGCCGGAGGCCTTCCCGCCGTTTTTCTCAATGAGATCCTGGATCTCCTCACGGGAATAGTTCGGCAATGTGCCGGTCACTACTATGGTCATCCCCGCCAAAGCGGCCGATTGCTGCTCTGGCACCCACGGCTCCATACCAAGGGCCAGCAAATCATGGCACAACCGACGGTTATTTTCATCGTCAAAGTATTGCAAAACACTCTCGGCCATGATCTCACCAAAGCCTTCAATGGAAAGCAGCTCCTCTTTCGTAGCCGCTTCCACCGCCTGCAGGGAGCCAAACCGCTGCGCCAGCAGCTTCGCCGCTTTATCGCCGATATTGCGGATACCGAGGCCAAACAGCAGCGCACCCAGCTCATTGTGCTTGGATTTTTCCAGCGCCGAAAGGATATTCTCCGCCTTCTTCTTCTGGAATCCCTCCAGCCCCAGCAGTTCTTCCTTGGTCAGCCGGTACAGATCGGCCGGTGTCTTGGCCAAACCAGTCGCAAGCAGCTGCTCACACACCGCTTCTCCCAGTCCTTCTATATCCATCGCATTACGGCTGCAAAAATGGATCAAACTTCTCAGTATCTGCGCCGGGCAGCTGATATTGGGACAGCGGATAGCCGCCACCTCAGGATCGCGCACCAGCAGTGTCCCACAGGAGGGACAATGGGTGGGCAGTGTATAGGCGGATGTCCCTTCCGGGTGGTTCTTTACCGCTATCACCTCCGGGATAATATCCCCGGCCTTCCGCACCACGATGGTATCTCCGATATTCACCCCCAGCTGGGTGATAAAATCCTGATTATGCAGGGTGGCTCGTCTCACAGTGGTGCCCGCCAGCTCTATCGGGTCAAATTCCGCGGTCGGCGTCACTGCGCCAGTGCGTCCCACCTGCAGCACCACATCCCGCAGTACCGTCTCCTTTTCCTCCGGCGGATACTTAAAGGCCACCGCCCATTTGGGATATTTGGCTGTACTGCCCAAAAGCTCTCTATCTGTAAAGCGGTCCACCTTTATAACCGCGCCGTCGATCTGGTATCCCAGCGATCCGCGTAGCTCGCCTATCACTTCCACCTGTTTTATAGCGTCTTCTATGTTATCAAATACCTTGTAATCCGGCGAAACCGGGAACCCCAGCCGCCGCATCAGCTCCAGCGACTCACTGTGCCGCTCACAGGTCACACCCTCCAGCTGCTGCACATTAAAGCAGAAGATATCCAGTCCTCTGGCCGCCGCTATTTTGGGGTCCTTCTGCCGCAGCGAGCCAGCCGCCGCGTTGCGGGGGTTCTTCGCGGGTGTTTCCTCCCGCAGTTCCTGCTCCCGCACCAGCCGCTTAAAGCTCGTCACGGGCATATACACTTCACCGCGCACTTCCAGCAGCGGCAGCGCCTCCGGCAACTGCAGCGGGATGCTGCGAATGGTGCGCAGGTTTTCGGTCACATCCTCCCCGGTAAAACCATCACCGCGGGTAGAACCCACTGCCAACTCTCCATCATGGTATTCCAGCGAAACCGAAAGTCCGTCGATCTTCTGCTCCACCACATAGGTGGGGTTCGGCACTTCCTCCCGCACCCGCGCGTCAAAGGCACGCAGCTCATCGGTAGAAAATACATCCTGCAGCGAGCCCATCTGCACTTTGTGCGTGACCTCCCGAAAGGTGTTCTGCGCCTTACCGCCCACCCGCTTGGTCGGCGAATTGGGCGAAGCGTACTGCGGGTATTGCACCTCCAGGTCCATCAGGCTGTGGATCAAACGATCATACTCATAATCCTCCAGCTCCGGCGCATCCAAGTCGTAGTACAGATGCATATGATGTTCAACCTGCTTTTCCAGCTCCCGCATTTTGCGGCGAATGTCCTCGCTCATCTGCACACCTCCCCAATTTAACCTATATATTATAGCAACATTGCCCCACAAATACAATAAATTCCCGGTATTTCTTTGGGATGTGTGGGTTGTAATATTAAATGCGAAAGGACAAGCCCCCTATTTTCGGGGAGCTTCGAGCCTTCCGCATTTATTTTTTTATACCACAAACCACGATAAACCGCAATAGAAACGGGGTGAAGACATGGCGGGAAATTATAGGTATCTGGATTTTGAGGATCGAAAGAAGATCGAGGCGTGGCACGCCAGCGGGGATCGCCCGCTTGAAATCGCCGCGCGACTTGGCGTGCATACCGCGACGATCTACCACGAGTTGCAACGGGGCTATACCGGAGAAGTGGACGCAGAACAACGCGAAGTTTACAGCGCGGAGCGGGCGCAAGCGGTGGTTCGGGAAAACTTCAAGCGAAGAGGCCGCCGCGCGGTAACAGAATAGAACAGAAAGAAAGGTTGTTCAGTAATGGAAAAATATCAGTTGGGCGCGCTGACCGTAAGCGACAAGGGATTGCAGGACACGAAAGAAGAAATTGTTATCGAGTTGATCGACCGTATGCAAAAGTATGTTGCAGAGGGTAAAGCGGCATACGAAAACAGGGATTACACCGAAGAGCAGAAATTGAACGCCATTACAAACCTTTGTGGGCGGTTTTGCGGGCTTGCTGAATTCCTGCAAATAACAATGGGAATTGATGTTCGGAGAGCGGACGGGCTTCTTTACACGCAAGAAATGTATAATCATTTCCATTATTGGAAGATGACCCTTGAAATTGAGATAAGGAAAGAACGAGAAACGGCGGGAGGCCTTAACGGTGACTAATTTTGAAAAGCTGGCGCAATCCCCCGCAGGGCTTGGGGCGTTCCTTCGGGGATTGCCGATTTTAGAAGGGCCGTGGGACGACGAATTTCACAAACGGTATTGCCGGAAATGCCCTTCTACGGACTGCACATATTGTCCGCATGAGAAGTTCCGGAATAATCCGGAATGGTGGTTAAAGCTGAAAGCGCGATAGGCGCGAAAGGAGCTATTCAAACTATGTTGATGAAATATGCCGCGATAGTAACTTACATAGACGGGAGCAAAACAGGTGCAACCATAGAGGCACAAAGCGCCGATAAAGCGTGGAACAAAATATTGAATTTGTTTAATCCGGAAACTGTATCAGGAATTGAGGTTGCCGCGATTTTGACAGAGGAAAGGGAGTGCAAAGCGTGAATGTAGTTTCTTTTGGGGGAGGCACAAATAGCACCGCAATGATTATCGGAATGTATCTTCACAAAATACCGATTGACCTAATTACTTTTGCAGACACGGGCGGCGAACAGCCGCACACCTACGAATATATAGAGATTTTCAACGAATGGTTGAAAAAACACGGCATTCCGGAAATAACGGTAGTTTTCTATATAGACAAGGCTGGAAACCGCCTGACGCTTGAAGAAGAATGCCTAAAATCTGGAACATTGCCTTCGATTGCCTACGGCTTCAAAAAGTGTTCACTAAAACACAAGATTGGGACACAAGAAAAGTTTTGCAACCACGATCCGCGTTGCAAAGCGGAATGGAAGGCGGGGCGGCGTGTCCACAAATACATAGGGTACGACGCAGGCGAAACGCGACGCGTTCAACACGCAATGACGGCAGATGAAACGAATAAAAAGTACGAAAATCATTATCCGCTTTACGAATGGGGGTGGGATCGCGCGGAGTGTGTGCGCGTGATAGAGCGGGCAGGGCTTTCAAGGCCGGGGAAAAGTTCTTGTTTCTTCTGTCCTTCCATGAAGAAGAAGGAAATTGAAGAGCTATGGACAAAATATCCGGAATTGTTCCAACGCGCGGTTGCTATGGAACATAACGCCGCGGCGAGCCTTATAACGGTAAAAGGGCTTGGGCGTAAATGGTCGTGGGAAGATTATCATACCGAAGTTATGCAGGCAACGGAGTTTGAAGAAGCGCAAATTTCCTTCGATCAATTATTTCAGGAGGCAAAGGGCGGTTGCTTATGTGGCGCGCCGTGTGGTTGTTATGATGGGTAAACAGACTATGAACCGCAGGCACAGGCAACGCCGCCGTTCGCCTCTTCCCTTCCTGCTTCTGGCCGTGGCGGTTGTCGGGTGTGCTTTCGCCGTAGCGGTTGCGGCGGTGGTTCCGATGGAGGCCGACAGCCCCGGCGGGCAGGATCAAGCGTTGCCCGCGCCTACGCTTGAAGAGGCCGAGCGGGACAAGCTGGACGCGCCCGCGGCGGCAACGCCGACACCTACGCCCGCCCTATACATACCGGACGAAGCGGAAGTTGAAATGCTGGCGCGCCTGATATGGGGCGAAGCCCGCGGCATTCCTTCGGATATGCACAAAGCGGCGGTTGTGTGGTGCGTCCTGAACCGCGTTGACGCGGAAGGCTGGCCGGACACCGTGGCCGAAGTGGTAACACAGCCGCACCAATTCGCCGGATATTCGTCGGACTATCCGGCAACAGAGGAATTCAAGGCGATTGCCGCCGATGTGCTAATACGGTGGGAGCGGGAAAAACGGGAAGGCGGCGAGGTTGGCCGCGTCCTTCCCGCTGAATATGTCTTCTTCACGGGCGACGGAGAAGTAAACCATTTCCGAACGGAATACGAAGGCGGCATGTTTTGGGATTGGAGCTTGAAAAATCCATACAGCAGTTAAGCGAAAGGAGCTATTCAAACTATGTCGAAGCAGAAGCAGGACAAGCAGGGCGGCGGCTGGCAGTTCCCCCGCCCGCTCGAAATTATCAAGTGCAAAGAGGGCAACAAAGAATACATGAAGGAACGCCCCGCGCGCAAGCCTTACGGAAGGATCGTCAAGGTGTGCGAATTCAGCCTTGAAGCCGTCGCAGAGTTTGGCGACGACGCGCGGGCGGTGTGGAGGCTGGCAAAGCGGGCGGCGCGCGACTTCTTGCGGGTATCGTGGATCAATACGGCCATTGTAACCGCCGCGAAAACCGATCGCCCTTATATGGCCGTGATTGTTTACGGCAAATATTGAGGGGGCGAAAAACAGTGATACCGAAGAAATATACGGCGGCTTTGTTAGAAGGCCGATACGCAACAACGGAACGAAGAATGCGAAACGGAGCGGGCGAAGGAATAAGCGCGGGGGCGATTGTTAGAATACGCCGCGTTGTTCGAGGCAAAGGGCTTGAAATCGAAACAGAAAAATGCCCACATTGCGGGCAATTTGCAGTTATTAGCAGAGTATCCCGCGAAGATTTAACACTTTTGCCGGAAACAAAATAAAAAGGAGGATCACACATGCAAAGAGCTATTCAAAACACACAGGCGGCCACGCGCCGCCGTTCCCGCCCTCTTCGGGTAGCGGGAAGCACATTGACGGCGAATGTTGCCTTTACCGTCCTGAAATACGCCGCCCTTACCGCGGCGGGCGTTCTTCTCTTCCGTTGGGGGCAGGGGTACGCCCTTGCCGAACGCGGATACGAGGCGATCGGCGGTGAAGCGTTGCTTTTAGGGTTGCCGCTGTTCTGGTATCTGACGGAAACCACGATCCGCGATACCGTGCGGGACTTCCGGAAGGGAGGCCGCCGCAAATGAAGATAAAGAGCATTGCCGCGATATGCAAGAAAAACAAACAGGTTGTTTTGTTCAACCGATACAGCGATAGCGGCACATTATCGCAGTACATAGGCGACGGAAACGCGGTTTACCCTATTTCCGGCCTTCCGGAGCTGGACGAAGAAAGCATTTTAACGATCTTCGATGTGCCGGAGAAACAGCGCGAAGACTGGCTTGTGCGGTATCGTGATATTCCGGAGGGGATCAGCTTCGAGGACACCGACGCAACCGAAAAGATCATTGAACAAGGCAACCTTTCGATTGTGTATAGCGGAAAGACCTTGAAGCCCTTACAGACACGACGCGGGCTGGTTTTCATCGAAAGCCGTTATTTGTCGCCCGTTTCAGATGTGCTTGATGTATTGGAGCTTTACGAGCGGGTAACGCCTTTCGGTGCGCCGTATATCGTGGCAAAAGCGGGCTTCCTGCTTCAAGCGGTAATTATGCCGTGTGATGTTATAAGCGCGCAATTCGTCCAACGCCTGCAAGAGCTGACGCGGCAATGCGCCGTTTCTCTTGACCTTCGGGAACAGGAGCGGGAGCGGCAGGCCGCCGCAGAGAGCGCGGGGCAATTCAAGGTTGATCCGGAAACGGGGGCAATCATTGAACCGGAAAGCGAGGCGGCGAAGGAATGAAAATCGGGCACGCATTAAGCATTTTTTCGCAGATTGATAGCGAGGAATACTCAACCGAAGAAAAAGGCGCGGCCATTTACGAGGTTTTGAAAATGGAAACGCACAACAGCGTGTCAAAAGCGCAAATGCTTTCCGCGCTTCACTTCCTTTTGCGTTTGGCTTTCGACATTCCAGAGGAAGCGGACGCACGGAAAATTCCCCGTTCACCGTATCCGGACGGAGATATACACATTTTAGCTTGCCCGCATTGTGGAAGCGGCGAATATTTGCACAACGAGGACGGAAACCAGAACGCATATTGCGGACAATGCGGGCAGGCGATCGAGTGGAAGGAGGCGGGCGCATGAACAAGGCTTTGTTATCCTATAAAAATATGTGCTGGTGTACGCCGCAAGACTTCTTCGACAAGCTGAACGAAGAATTTTCCTTCACGCTGGACGCGGCGGCCACGGATAAAACGGCAAAATGCCCGCTATATTTCACGCCGGAAACGGACGGGCTTAAATCCTCTTGGAAGGTTGCGGGGGGGTACGGTATTTTGCAATCCCCCGTATGGGCGCGAAATCGGCAAATGGGTTCAAAAGGCATACGAAGAGGCGCAGGCCGGAACGCCGATTGTTCTTCTTATTCCAGCGCGCACCGATACAAGCTATTTCCACGATTTTATATACCACAAAGCGGAAATTCGCTTTATTCGTGGGCGGCTTCGGTTTACGGACGACGACGGCAACGCCGCCGATCCCGCGCCCTTCCCCTCTATGCTGGTGATTTATAACGGAAAGGCGGTGAAATCGTGAAATACAAGGTTTGCGATCGGTGCGGAAGTCACCTTGACTATGGCGAAACATGCGAATGCGTGAAAGAGGCCGAACAGGAAGAGAGGGTGCGCAATGCTGAAAATCAGAAGGATCAAAACAGACAAGTTCAAAACCGCGGCGTTTTGGATCGAAAAGCGGGATAACGAATACATAGCGTGCCGAACGCTTGTAAATGCCCTTTTGGGTATTGCTTCCCCTTCTATTATGAGCAGAGGACAAGAGGCGCTGAAAAAGGCGTATGAAACGCGCCGAATTTGAAAGGAGCAGTTCAGACGATGGAAAAACAGGGATTGAACGAGCTTGCCGCGGCGGTACATGAAAATGCCGTTGCGCATGGCTGGTGGGAGCAGGAACGGGAATTGCCCGAAATCCTTATGCTTTGCGTTTCGGAGCTTGCGGAGGCTTTGGAAGAATACCGGAGCGGGCGGCCTGTTCTATACTTCCCGTGCAATGCTGGCGGGGTATGTTGCGAAGAAGACGGAAGCGCGCATTGCGGAAGCAGGCCATACAATCCGGAAAATCCGGACGCGCCTTGTTCGGCGCAGAGTAAAAAGCCGGAAGGCGTGGCGGTGGAATTGGCCGATTGCATGATCCGCATTCTGGACTATTGCGGGCACGCCGGAATTGATATTGAAGAGGCAATACGGATCAAGCATGAATACAACAAAACCCGCCCATATCGTCACGGCGGGAAGAAATGTTGACCGCGGGAGCGGGGCGGCTGGTATCGCCCTTTGCAAATGATCCGTTCGCGCTGGTTGCGCTGGCCTTCAAGAACCTTTACCCCGAACGGGAATACGCGGCCTATTTTGTGCCGGAGGTAGAAGACGGAAGCGGCGGCGCGGCTTGCGGGGTGACAACCTTTCCGGAGGACGGATCGCCGCCCGTTGTAGAAGTATCCGGAGAAATCCCCATTGCGGCAGGCGTTGAGATATTCGCGCACGAATTGGCGCATGTCGCCACGCCGGAAGATCGGGAGCATGGCGAAGCATGGAAGGCCGCCTTTGACCGGATTTTTGAGGAATACAACCGGATCGCGCAAGACTTTTTCGGGGAAGGCGGCGAAGAACCATGCTGAACGAGCGGGAAAAGCCGCATATTCCGGAATTGAAGCCGTGCCACTATTGCGGCGGCAATGCGGAGATTTTGAAGCGGCGTTTTTCCTATTTTGAGCCGCGCCCCCTTATTCGGTGCGCGTCGTGCGGGATTGCAACAAGGGAGTTTGAAACGGTGGAACAGGCCGTTGAATACTGGAACAAATGAAAGGAGCTATTCAAATGGAAAAGACTTTGAAAACCGGAAAGATCGGACAGTTTGGCGCAGAAAGCCGCGTTACATACGGCGGCGTGAAGTGGGTTGTGCTGGACGCACGCCCGAATATGTCGCTTTGCCTTGCGGAAGATGTATTGAAGGACGAAAACGGCGAAGTTCGGTACATGGCTTTCGACGCGGACAACAAGAACGATTTTGCCGCTTCTTCCGTTCGCGCTTTCCTGAACGGTGATTTTCTGGAAGAGCTGGCCGCCGCGGGTGCGGACAAAGAAGCGTTTGTGCCGATCGTCCTTGACCTGACTTCCGACGACGGTTTAGACGACTACGGCACAGACAGCGCAAAGATCGGGCTTATCACGGATCAGATGTACCGCGCATTCCGCAAAATCATTCCGAAAGCGTCGGAAGACTATTGGACTTGTACCCCGTTTTCAACCGAGCGGAACGGCTATAAAAGTTTTGTGCGCTTTGTCTACACTTCGGGGGCGTTGAGCTACGACCTCGCGTACATCGGCGACTGGGGCGTGCGTCCGCTTTGCGCTCTGAAATCTGATATTTTGGTATCTTATGACGAAGGCGAAGTGAACGAGCGCAAGCCGTCGTTCGGTGAAATGATTGGGAAAGCCCTTGCGGAAGGGCTGAACAAGGCCATTTTCGGGGAAGGAGAAGAGCCGGAGGGCATTCTTGCCGAAGCGGAGGCGCAGGCCGCCCGCGAAAAGGAGCAGGAAGACGAAGACCAGAAGCGCGCGGACGCGGTGGACATGATGAAGCACATTGCCGCCGCCTTCGATATTCCGGCCACAATCGGAGAAGGCAAACAGGAAGAGCAGGAAAAAGAAGCAAAACAGCTTTTCGGCTGGTATTCGGAGCTGAAAAAGGCCGGATTTACCGACGCACAGGCGTTCGAGCTTATCAAGGGATAACAGAAAAGGCCGCCCCGCACGATGGGGCGGCCTATCCCCTATACACTATATAGGAAAGGACGGGTTCAAAATGACGGCATTTGAATTTATGGTTGCCGCCTTTTATGCGCTTGTCGGCGTGGTTTGCCTTTCCGTGGCGGTTGTGATCGTGTATGCCGTTGTGGTAGGCATTTACAGAGGATTGAAAGGCGGTGGACACCGTGGCAGAAAATAAAGCCTTAAACGAAGAAGCCCTTGTTGAAATGGCGCACACGATGGGTTTTGACCTTGCGCACGCGTGCGCGGCGGCGGTTGACGCATTCGCCCGCGGCGTGGCCGATGGCTTCGCCGCCTATGCGCAAGAGCTGGCCGCCGAAAACGGCGGCGTTGAGCTGGTACACGATGGAGAAGACGAAGAACCGGAGTTGAAAACGGATATTCAGGATTGCCGCCGTTGCTGGTGCGATACATGCGGCAAGTTGGAAGAGTGCAAAAAGCACCGCGACGGCACACAGCCGGACGGCTTGCGCCCGCTTCCGTGTATCGGGTGTGTGAACGGCCTTCGGTTCAAGCCGAAGGAAGAAGAGCCTTGCGAAGAGTACACGGAGGCCGCGGGCTTTAATAACGGATAGAAAAGAAGAAGGCGGCTTGCGTTGCCTGCAAGCCGCCTTTCCCCCTTCGCGTCGCCGCGAAAAGAGCTATTCAAACTAACGACAGTATAACACCGCGGCGGCAGAATGTCAAGAAACGCCGGAACACGGCGTATTACGGGCTTGTAATGGGTATTAACACATGGACGGAAAAGCAGAATTCCGGAAGTGCTGGTTTGTATTCAATTCCCCGTCGCCTGCTTTATCAGGATCACGGAGGCGGCAAGCTGTCAAGGGTGCGACAGCACCGCGAAAGCGGCTTGCCCTTGATGGGTTGTTGCCGGAGTGATAGAAGCAGGAAAGGCGGCGGGGATAAATGCAAACCTTCCGGCCTTGCGTGTTCAATTCCTTTGAGCCTGCTTCCCCCTTTAGGGGGACGGGAGGGGGTGAAACCTTTACCACGAGCAGGGAGGAAACAACATGCCGTACAACAGCGCAAAATATGAATTCCTCTTTGACCTTTCCGGAGAGAACACCGAAAGGGCGTTTGATCGGTTCCGGCACAGGAATGTTTTTCGTTATCGTACCCGCACGATCAAGGCGGGAAATGTGCTTGAAGTTGAGATATTCCCGATATGGAACACGCAAAACGAGGTTCGAGAGGCAAAGAAGCACACAACACGGGAAGCACAAAAGAACCTGAATGACAAAAACGCAAAAAAGAAGTTCATTCGGAAGATCAATGCGAATTTCACGGAAGAAGACCTTTGCGTAACGCTGACATATTCAAACGGCTTTGTTCCGGACGAAGAGCAGGCGCGCCGCGATATTCGGAATTACCTTCGCAGGGTGCGGGAGTATCGCCGGAAGAATGGCCTTCCCGAATTGAAATATGCCTATGTGATCGAGTTCGGCGGGAAAGACGGGCGGCGCAAGCGTGTTCACCACCATGTCATTATGTCCGGCATGGATCGGGACAAAGCCGAAGCCCTTTGGAATGGCCGCGGGTATGCAAATGCCCGCCGCCTGCAACCGGACGATTACGGATTAGAAGCCCTTGCGCGCTATATGACGAAGGAGCCGAACGGCGGCAAACGGTGGGCGGCAAGTAAAAACCTTGTTGATCCGAAAATCACGGAGGCCGACACTAAAATAAGCCGCCGCAAGGTGGAGCAGATGGCCGAAGACTTCGAGGCGAAACCCGCCGCGATCTTCGCCGCGCTTTTCCCTGAATACAGCTTCAACGAATGCGCCGTGCGGTATTCGGATTTTGTGGCAGGCGCGTACATATACGCAAAATTACACCGGAAGGCCGCGCCGCCGCAGAAGCAGAAAAAGAAACGGAGGGTACGCAATGAACACAACGGAAATGATGGTAATTTGCCGCGAAGTTGACCGCGCAACGGGCAAAATAGCGGTTTACCGGATTGAAACCGAAGTAACCGAAAGTCTGATTTTCAAATTGAGGCTTCGCGCACGCCTGAACCCCGAATTGCAATACTTTGTCACGACAAAAGCGCATTATGAAGGCTTCGGGGATACGATCACGGCGGTTTTGAAGCGAAGAACCGTAACGCCCGCGGCCATTGCACGCGTTGGCGGGATCGTCCAGCTTTGAGGGGGTGCGCGCGGTGGTAGAAAATCCAGAGATTGGCGGGCAATATTGGTTTGTTACGGACATTTGGGAACGCTTCTGCCCTGTCCCCGTGACAATCGTTGCCGTGAACGAAGAATACGGCGCATTCCTTGTCCGTTGGGATATTGGCGAAAGCGAATACTTCGAGCAATACGAAGGCGTGTGGCCGAACGAGCTATACGAAACACAGGCAGGCGCGGCGGCAGAATGTCGAAGAAGAAACGCCTTGCCGTGTGGATATGTGGAAAAGGCGGTGAATTATCTTGAAGAATAACGCCCCTTCCCTTCCGGTTCCAACGGAGAGCGTGGAACAACAATGCCTTTTCAGGTGGGCGGCATTTCAAAGCGGGCGTTTCCCTGAATTGGCGTTGCTTTACCATGTGCCGAACGGCGGGAGCCGGAAGAAAGCAGAGGCCGGACGCTTCCGCGCCGAAGGTGTGAAGGCGGGCGTGCCGGATTTATGCTTGCCCGTCGCCCGCGGCGGTTTTCACGGCCTTTACATAGAGCTAAAGCGGCAGAAAGGCAGTAAAACAAGCGACGATCAAAAAGCGTGGTTGTCAAACCTTGAAAAGCAAGGTTATTTTGTGGCCTTGTGCAAAGGGTGGGAGGCCGCCGCAAAGGTGATTACAGAGTATTTGACAATGGGAGGCGAAGAAGGTTGAAAAAGAAGCGGTTTTTGAAGCTGGTTATGTCTTACGGTATCCAGCGGGACAAAGCGGCGCGCATGGCCGCCCGCGTTGGCAAATTCGGATCGTATGAAGCCCTGTTTTTGTCCTTGCGCCCGTCGCTGGCATTCTGGCAGATGGGCGCGGCGGTGCGCAAGGCTGGCCGGACGATCCGGCAGGCCGCCCGCGCCTTTGGCGATATGTTCGCCGCAATGGGGACAGCCCTTGCCGCCTGCTTCTCCCCTGCTTTGCGCGGGTATGTTGACGACGCGAAGGAGCGGGAACAGAAACAAGCGGATTTTTCGGCGGCTGGAAAAGTGTTCTTGCCGTCAACGCATGAAATCATAGCGGGCACACAGCCCGAAGAGGGAAACACCGCGGCGCGCTGGTGGGTGAAGACACCAAACCCGAATTATGGCAAGCCGCAGGCAGAAGAAAGGCAGGGTTAAACATGGCGAAAATGTCTATGCGGGTGATTTTGAAGAGCGGCGCGGAATTTACGGTGAAATGCGATAAATTCACGCTGGAAAGAAACGGGCTTGAGCAGGTGACGGGATACAATATCAGCGGGATCACCGAAAACAAGCCCGTATATCTGGATTTTGACGAAGTGGCCGCAATCGTCCGCGTGTTGTCGGACGAAGCGGACGCGCCGCCCGAAGATGGCGGCAACGAAGAGTAAACGGAAAGCGAGGGTTCAGACATGGGCAAGAAAAAAACGGGCTTGATTACCGACGAAGTGCGGGAGCTGATAAACGAGGTTGCGCGGGAAACCGCTTCTATGGCCTATATTGACGGCATGGGCGGCGAAGTAAATTATTTCCGCGCAATGGAAAGTTTGCTTTTTAATTATAAAAAGCTGGCCGCGCTGGTGGCCGATTATGAAGCCTATACACATGTGGAGCTTCAAGGCCGAAGCGCGAGTATTTCAAGCTATTCCCCTTCGAGCGGGTACACATACCGCACGGAGGAAGATATACTTGAAGAAATGAAGCGGGATAAAATCATATCTTACCACAGGACGCGGGCACGCTTTGAAGAGATTGACCGCGTTGTAAAGCTGTTTGCAGAGCGAAAAGAATTCCATGTAATCCGCATGTATTACTTTGGGGAGGACGCACAGGGCAACGAGCGTCCGGCAGGCGCGGAGCCGTACACATGGGAAGCCATAGCCGCAGAGCTGGAAGGAATGGGACTGATCCGCGACGCAAAGAGCGCGCGCAGATGGCGAAACAAAATCGTGAATGACATGGCCGTGTGCATGTTCGGCAAGCCCGCGGCGGTTGGCGTGGGTACATACCGGAAGGAGCGGGACAAAGCAACGGATTAAAACAGGCCGAAAAATGCCCGTTTCGCGCCCGTTTCGCGCCCTTGTGTGTACCGTCCATATATGCTATAATTATTACGCTGATTAAATGCAAATAAACAGCACACTTCACAAGCCTTCGCGGGTTCGCCCGTGAGGGCTTTTTTTATTGTCCGAAAGGAGGCGGCAGGCGTGAAGGCATGGGCTGAACAGTTCTACAATTCGGACGCGTGGCGCGCGTGTCGTGAAGGCTTCTTGCAATCGAAGGGTTATCTTTGCGAACGATGTTCCACGCCCGACAATCCGGTTGTTGCGAAGATCGCACACCACAAAATCTATTTGACGAAGGAGAATATAAACAATCCGTACATTACGCTTTCATGGGATAACTTGGAGGCACTTTGTCAAGATTGCCACAACAAGGAACACCACAGAGGCGAACGGAAGAAGCGTTATTCTTTCGACGCAAACGGCAATCTTGTATATCCCCCCCATTCGCCGCCGAATTAGGGAGGGCGAAACACCGAGGGCGGGAGGTTAAAAAAACTCCGCAGGCGCGCGCATAACGGGTGTACCCGTGGGGGGGTGTGGTTGACGGCGCAGAAAGGGGGGCGTTTTTTGTGGCGACAAAGAAGGAGCTTACGAAAGAACAGAAGATCAAAAAAGAGATTGCCCGATTAAAGCGGGTTTTCAAAGACCTTGACAAAAACAAGTTGCAGACCGTGGAAAGCCTGATAAAAAACGCCGCGTTCATGGCCGTTTCGCTGGAAGAGCTACAAGAAATCATCAACGCCGAAGGCTATGTTGTGGAGTACCAGAACGGCGAAAACCAGAAAGGCACGAAGCAGAGCGACGCGGTGAAAACCCATATAGCAATGACGAAAAACCATGCCGCAATCATTAAGCAGTTGACCGATCTTGTGCCGCCTGAAAAGAAAAAAGAAAGTAAATTGCAGGCGTTGAGGGACGAATAATGCCCTTTGCGAATTACATTTACGAATATTTTTCAGGTATTCAGAGCGGGAAATATACGGTTGGCAAATGGGTTCGGCTGATTTATGAAATCATCATAGCGGGGCTTGAACGGGGCGAATATTTCTTCAATGCGAAGAAGGCCAACAAAGCGATCAAGTTTATAGAAAACTTCTGTCACCATTGCGAAGGCCGCGAAGACCTTTTGAAACTGGAAGTGTGGCAGAAGGCTTGTGTTTCCGTTATCTTCGGGATCGTGGACGCGGACGGCTTGCGCGTCTTCCGTGAAGTGTTTATTGTCATAGGCCGGAAGAACGGCAAGACGCTTTTTGCGTCGGCCATTATCGCATATATGGCGTATCTTGACGGGGAATACGGCGCGAAAATATATTGCCTTGCGCCGAAGCTGGATCAAGCGGCCATTGTTTACGATAACTTTTACCAGATGTTGAAGAAAGAACCGGAGCTTGCGGAGCTGGCGAAAAAGCGGCGTTCCGATATTTACATAGAGGACACGAACACGGTTGTTAAGCCGCTGGCGTTCAATGCGAAGAAAAGCGACGGCTTCAACCCGCATTTGGTCGTCAATGATGAGGTTGCAAGCTGGCGCGGCGACGGCGGTTTGAAGCAATACGAGGTTATGAAATCCGCGCTTGGCGCACGGCGGCAACCGCTGATCCTGTCCATTTCCACGGCAGGATATGAGAACGACGGCATTTACGATGAATTGATGAAGCGAAGCACGGCTTTCTTGAAAGGCAACAGCAAGGAACGCCGCCTTTTGCCGTTCCTCTACATGATTGACGATGTGGAAAAATGGAACGATATTGAAGAGTTGAAGAAGGCAAACCCGAACATGGGCGTTTCCGTGTTCCCTGACTTCTTCCGCGAGGAAATAGCGGTTGCGGAAATGTCCGCAAGCAAAAAAGCCGAATTCCTGACGAAGTATTGCAATATCAAGCAGAATTCTTCTATTGCGTGGCTTGACGCGCACATAGTAGAAGGCGCAACGGCAGAAATCACACTTGAAGACTTCCGGCATTCTTACGCCGTGGGCGGTATTGACCTTTCACAGACAACAGACCTTACCGCGGCAACCGTCATTGTGGAGCGCGGCGGCAAGCTATACGCGTTCACACAATTCTTTATGCCTGCAAACCGCGTCGAGCGGGCAACGGCGATCGACGGCGTGCCCTATGACATATTTGTGAAAAAAGGCGTTGTTACCCTTTCCGGCGAAAACTATGTAGATTACAAAGATGTTTATAACTGGTTCGTCATGCTGAAAGAAAAATATGAAATCTATGTGCTGAAAGTCGGGTATGACCGTTACAGCGCGCAATATCTGATTGACGACATGGCGGCATACGGCTTCCACATGGACGATGTTTTTCAGGGGGAAAACCTTGCGGGCGTGATCCGCGAGTTTGAAGGGATTTTGCTTGATGGCAATTTCAAAATACCGGATAACAGCTTGTTAAAGTCGCATTTCCTGAATGTGGCCTTAAAGCACAACATGGAAACGCGCAAGTTCCGGCCTGTCAAGATTGAACAGCGGGCGCGGATCGACGGCTTTGTATCAGTCATTGACGCAATGACCGTCCGGCAAAAATACTATAACGAAATCGGCGTAATGCTGAAAAATGCGGGGTGATTTGAAAAATGGGAGTGTTTGAAACTATCTTCCGAAGGCCGCGGAACAACCTTGTTCCAACGGGCTACTTCAAAATGCTAAACGGGTACACGCCCGTTTTCACAAACGCGCCCGAAAGTGTGTACGAAATGGAGATCACGCGGGCGGCTATTCATTCATTCGCTACTTTTTGTAGCAAATTGAAGCCGGAAATTACGGGGAGCGCGAAAAAGCACCTTGAACGAACATTGCAGTTCAGGCCGAACCCGTTTCAAGACACGACAAAGTTTCTTTACAGGCTGGCGACAATCCTTGCTGTGAATAACACGGCTTTTATTGTGCCTCTTGAAGACGAATTCGGCGGCATAGCGGGTTATTATCCCCTATTGCCGCAAAATTGCGAGGTTTTAGAGGTTGGCGGCGCGCCCTTTTTGCGGTACACCTTTTCCAACGGACAGCGGGCGGCGATCGAGTTTGACCGCGTGGGGATTTTGACGCAATTTCAATATTCAGACGATTTTTTTGGAGAGGACAACCGCGCCTTGCGGCCAACAATGCAGTTGATCCACGCGAACAATCAGGGCATTATAAACGGCGTTAAAAATTCGGCTTCGATCCGGTTCCTTGCCCGTATCGCTAACATGCTTTCGCCGGAGGACATAAAGAAGGAGCGGGAACGCTTCACCGAAGACAACCTTTCCGCGGACAATCAAAGCGGAATGATTATCTACGATCAGAAATTCGCAGATGTAAAACAGGTTGATAGCAAGCCCTTCACCGTCAACGCGGTTCAAATGGGGCAGATTAACGAAAATGTGTTTAACTACTTCGGCACTTCGGCGGGGATCATTCAAAACAAATACACCGAAGACGAATGGAACGCGTATTACGAAGGGAAAATAGAGCCTTTCGCCCTGCAATTATCCCTTGTCATGTCAAATATGACCTTTACGCCGCGGGAAATCGCCCACGGAAACGCAATCGTGTTCACAGCGAACAGGCTTCAATACGCAAGCAATCAAACGAAGCTGAATATTTCAACACAGCTTTTCGATCGCGGGTTGCTGAACCGAAACGGCGTTATGGACATTTGGAACATGGCGCATGTGGAGGGCGGCGAAAAATACTATATCCGCAAGGAATACACCGAAATTTCACAACTTGGAAAGGAGGCGAACACAAATGCCGGTAATGAAGGATCGGGAATATCGGTCGATGGTGCTTCCGTTGACGGCGGCGGCGAAGAAGGCAACGAAGAGGTTTGACAGCGAATTTTATGTTGAAGGCTATGCAACCACCTTCAACAAGCCGTATCTTCTCTATGAGTTCGACGGGGTGCAATACTTTGAAGTCATAGACCGGAACGCGCTTGTTGGCGCGGACATGTCCGATGTTATCATGCAATACAACCACGAAGGCAAGGTGCTTGCCCGACAATCAAATAAAACGCTTGGAATAGAGGCCGACGAAAGCGGCCTCTTTACTTTTGCCGATTTATCGAAAAGCCGCGCCGCACAAGACCTTTACGAAGAGATCAACAACGGCTTAATTACAAAAATGTCGTGGGCGTTCAAGGTTTTAGAAGACGCATACGACAGGGACACGCACACAAGAACCATTTTGAAGATCAAGAAGGTTTACGATGTTTCGGCGGTATCTTACCCCGCAAACAGCGATACCGAAATATCCGCGCGTTCTTTCTTCGACGGAGTGATCGAAGCAGAGAGGCGGGAGGCGTTAGCGCGGAAAGCACAGCTATTAAAACTAAAAATCATGTTGGAGGTATGACACTATGAACAGATTACAGGAAATTGAAGCCCGCCTTGCCGCGATTGCGAACGAGATCGAGCAGAGAGGCGCGGAGCTGACCGCGGAGCAGTTGACCGCGTTTGAAACCGAAGTGAACAACCTGAAAACCGAGCGGGCGGGGCTGATGGCCGCCGCAGAACAGCGCAACAACCTTCTGAATTCCATTGCGGAGGGCAGAAGCGGCGGCGCGGTTGTCCGCACCTTCCCTTCCCCCTCTTCCCCCGCGGGCGGTGAACAGAGGGACGAAGCCGATCCGCTGGACAGCATGGAATATCGCCGCGCATTTATGGCATACGCCCTTCGCGGCACGCCTATTCCCGCAGAGTTCCGCACGGACGCTGTTTCCAAAACCGCGGACAATGGCGCGGTGATCCCGACAACCATTCTCAACCGGATCGTTGAGAAAATGGAGGCCGTGGGAATGATCCTTCCCCTTGTCACGCGCACCGCGTACAAGGGCGGCGTTTCTATCCCTACTTCCAGCGCGAAGCCCGTTGCCTCTTGGGTGGCGGAAGGCGCAGGGAGTGACAAGCAGAAGAAGGCCACGGGAAGCATTACTTTTGCTTACCACAAGTTGCGTTGCGCCGTGGCCGTATCCCTTGAAGTGGACACAATGGCACTTTCGGCCTTTGAAAATACCCTTGTCAACAATGTTGTCGAGGCTATGACGAAGGCAACCGAACAGGCCATTGTATCCGGTACGGGTAGCGGACAGCCGAAGGGCATTCTTACCGAAACCCCGAACGAGGGGCAGAAGATCGAGAGCGACACGCCCACATACGAAGACCTTGTGAACGCCGAAGCCGCATTGCCGCAGGCATACGAAAACGGCGCGGTGTGGTGCATGGCAAAGAAAACCTTTATGCAGTATTACGGCCTTGTCGATGAAACCGGACAGCCCGTAGGCCGCGTGAATTACGGCATTGCAGGCAAGCCGGAACGCGCCTTGCTTGGCCGCCCCGTCATTTGTTGCGACTATGTGCCTTCCGTGGCAACCGCGGCGAAGGGCGGCGCGTATGCGTTCCTGTTCAACTTCAAGGACTATGTGCTGAACACCAATTACACCATGACCGTGAAGAAGTACGAGGACAACGACACGGACGACATGGTAACGAAGGCGATCATGCTTGTTGACGGCAAGGTGATTGACAAGAATTCCCTTGTTGTCGTCGCAAAGGCCGCAGGCGCGTAATTCGGGAGGGATAAACCATGCTTGACAAGGTGAAAAACGCCTTACGCGTAAAAACGGCGGCTTTCGACGATGAAATACAAGACCTGATCGACGCTTGCAAAGCGGATTTGCGCCTTGTCGGTGTGAATGTTCCGGAGGATACGCCCGCCGAAGGCAAAGAGGCCGCGGCGGGCGATCCCCTTATCACGCGGGCGATTATCCTTTACGCAAAGGCAAACTTCGGATATTCCGAAGACAGCGAGAAATACCGCGCGGCCTATGATTACTTGAAATGTTCTTTAAGTTTGGCGGGTGATTATCATGCGTTGGGGTGATGAAATTACCCTGATCGCGCAGAAGCCGCCTGACGAAGCGGTAAACGCAAACGGGTTCCAGAATGAGCCGGAAGAAGTGCGGAAATCCATTTTTTGCAATGTGAAATCCGCGGGTTATTCCGAGTTCTACAAGGCCGCGCAAGCGGGCTTTCAAGTGGAATTGAAGGTTGATGTTTACACGGAAGAATACGAAGGGCAACAAGCCGCGGAGCTGAACGGGAAGCGGTACAGGGTTTTGAAAACCTATGTCAACAAAAGCGGAGAAATTACCGAATTGACGCTTTCCGATCTTCCAGTCGAAGAAAGCGAAGAGCCGGACAGCGGCGCGGAAGGAGGCGGCGGCAATGGCGCGGTTTGAGGTATCCGGAATTGAAGCGGCGCAAGAAGCGTTTTTGCGCCGGAGCGAGCGGGCGGCGAAAGCCGTTCCGAAGATGTTAAAAGCTGGCGGCGCGGTGCTTGTAAAGGCCGAACAGGAGGAAATACGGCGCACATTTACAAGTAACCGCGTTACTGGCGATCTTGCAAATTCTATCAAATGCACCGCCGTAAAGAAGCGGGGTTCGGGGCAATGCGTGGAAGTGTACCCGCACGGGAAAAACCGCCGCGGGGAGCGGAACGCAACCGTTGGTTTTGTCCACCAATACGGGCGAACCAACATGCCCGCGCGCCCGTGGTTCACGCGTTCGCACCAGAAGGCAACGCCGGAAGTTCAAGCGGCTATGCGGCAGGCATGGGAGGACGAACAGGAATGATAGATACAGTTGACCGCCTGTTAAAATCCACGCTTGACGCGCTTTGCCCGAATGTGGCGCGCCTCTTCTTCCGCGGGAAGGCTGGTACATATATCACATATCAGCTTGTTTCTTCGGAAGATATGGCCGCCGCAGACGACGAAACGCACGGCACGGAATACACATACAGGGTTGATATTTACTCGAAACGCGATTATATCGCCCTTTTGCGCCGTGTGAAGCAGGCGTTGAAGGCGGCGGGCTTTTATGGGCTTGTAATTGATCCGGAAGTGTACGAGCAGGACACGGGGTTTTACCATGTCCCGATTGAAGCGAAATATTACGAACAAACGGAGGTATAAAAACTATGGCAACTATTGGTTTGCGCGATCTTTACCGTGCGCCGATCACGGTTGAAGAGAGCGGCGAAGAGAAATACGGAACGCCCGTGCGCATGGCGAAGGCCATTAGTGCGGAAATGTCCGTAGAGGTAGCGGAAGCGATCCTTTATGCGGACGACGGCGCGGACGAAGTGGTAAAAGAATTCGTTTCCGGAGAGCTGACGCTGAATGTAAACGATCTTATGCCCGCCGATCTTGCGGCCATTTTGGGGCAGACGCAGGACGACGATCAGGTTGTATATGCGGGTGAAAATGACGATCCCCCGTATATGGCAATCGGCTTCCGCGCAAAGAAAGCGAATGGCATGTATAAATACATTTGGCTTTACAAGGTGAAGTTTGCTATTCCTTCGGAGAATTACCAGACGAAGGGCGATAGTATCGAATTCACCACGCCGGAGATCACGGGGCAGTTTATCAAGCGGCCTGACGGACTTTGGAAGGCCGAACATGTCGCCCTTCCTTCCGAAAGTGCGGCGCAAAGCTGGTTCACAGCAGTTCGGGAGCCGAACAACGCTTCTTTGGACGGCTAATTTTAGCGGGAAATACAAAACAAAAAATATGAAAAGGAGGAACGGGGAAGCCCTTTGACGGGGCTTCCCCTATTTTGTTATGAGTGCAATTAAAGACGGGCGTTTGCCGATCGTCCTTGATAAAGAACGGCATTTGCTGTTTTCCCTGAATGTCATTGACGAAATGCAAGACAAATTCGGGGGCTTTGACAAGCTGGCCGAAATGCTGAAAGGCAAAGACGGCATTAAAAATCTTCGCTGGCTTCTTACCCTGCTTCTGAATGAGGGTGCAGACGACGGCGAAGAGCAGTTGACCGAAAAACAGGTAGGAAAAATGATCCACACGGGCAACTTCAACGAGGTTAAAACCGCGATTTTCAAGGCGTTTGCAATGGGAAACAGCGGCACAACGGAGCCGCCGCAGGACGATGAAGACGACGAACCGGAATACGCGGAAGAAGAGAGAAAAAACGCACAGGCGGGCAAGGAGTAATAGACCTTGCCCGCCTGCTTTATATCGGCGTTACGCTTCTACACTGGCCGGAACGCGAAGTGTGGCGCATGACACCGTATAAAATCCTTGCTTTGTTCCGAATTCACAGAGAATTCAATCCGGATCGCTTCAAACCGGAGGAAAAAGAAGCGGACATTGACGATGTGTTAGGGGGGTTATAAGTGGCCGGAAAAGAAGACCAGATCAAAACCGAAATTGCCGTTGACGGCGAACAGGAATACAAGAAGGCTTGTAAAGAAATCGACGCTTCTTTGAAGGCCATTGCGTCCGAAATGAAGGTTGTTTCGGCAACTTTCGAGGGGAACGCCGACAGCATAGAGGCAATGACCGCGAAGCAAGATGTTTTGAACAAGCGGCTTGAAGAGCAGAAAAAGAAGGTTGCCGAAGCGGAAGCCGCCTTGAAAAAGTATCAGGACGCGGGGCAAGGGACTTCCGAAGCGGCTAAAAAGATGGAAACAAACCTGAATTACGCCCGCGCCGCAATGATTAAAACGGAAAACGAGATCAGAAACCTTGACGCAGGATTAGAAGAGGCGCGCAACGCTTCAAACGATTTTTCAGACGGCTTGGAGGATATTTCACAGGAAGCCGAAAGCACAGGCGGCGCGCTGGACGGATTGGGCGGCAAAGTTTCTTCCGTAGCTGGCGCGCTTGGAACAGGTTTGAAAACGATCGGCGTAGGCGTGGCCGCCATTGGAACGGCTATGGTTGCGGGGATCGGGTACGCCGTGGGCTTCGCTGATGAAGTCAAAGGCGCAATGAACGATTTTGAAGCGTCAACAGGCATTGCGGAGGCCGCCGCGAACGGCTTTGAAGACGCAATGTTGCGTATCTACAACAACAACTTCGGGGAGAACATGGACGATATAGCCGCGTCAATGGCAACCGTGGCGCAGACTTCCGGCGAAGTTGATCCGACGAAAATTGAAGAGCTGACACAAAACGCTTTGATGTTGCGCGATACATTCGGCTTTGATATTCAAGAGCAAATGCGCGCCGTCAATATGCTTATGGATCAGTTTGGGCTATCTGGTGAAGAGGCGTTCAATCTGATTGCGCAGGGAGCGCAAAACGGCCTTGATAAAAACGGGGATTTGCTGGACAGTATCAACGAATATTCCGTGCATTTCAAGTCGTTAGGGCTGGACGCGGAAGACATGTTCAACAGCTTTGCAAACGGCGCGGACGCTGGCACCTTTTCCGTTGACAAGCTGGGCGACGCGGTAAAGGAATTCGGGATCAGGGTTAAAGACGGATCAGACGGCACAATGCAGGCGTTCAAGGATATAGGCTTGAACGCCGATGAAACCGCGGCGGCCTTTGCCGCAGGCGGGGAGCAGGCCGCGAAAGCCTTTGACGATGTGACAACCGCCCTTTTCGCAATGGACGATCCTTTAGCGCAGAATACCGCGGGTGTAGCCTTGTTCGGTACAATGTGGGAAGATTTGGGCGTTGAAGGTATGCAGGCGTTGACGAACCTTAACGGGGAGATCAGCACCACAACCGACGCGCTTTCCAAAATCAACGCCGTTAAATATGACGACTTCGGTTCCGCTATGTCGGGGCTTGGCCGCGTGCTGAAAACGAATTTTGTTCTTCCGATTGGCGAAGAAGCGTTGCCCGCCCTTTCTGATTTTGTCAACGAGCTTTCGGCGGGCGCAGCTTCCGCGAACGGCGATATTTCCAAAATGTCCGACACCTTCGGGACAGCCCTTGCGGGGCTGATTGAAGACTTTTCGACAATCCTTCCGCAAGTAACGGACTTTGCAACCGAAATTGTGTTAGGGCTGGTCGATGGGCTTGTAGCAAGCCTACCACAGATCACAACGGCGGCGGTGGACATGATAACCGCGCTTGTGCAAGGGCTGGTTGCCGCGCTTCCGGCGATTGCGCAGGCCGCAACACAAATTCTTCTTGCCCTGATTGACGGGTTGATCGCCGCCCTTCCCCTGCTTGTCGAAGGCGCGTTGCAAATTGTCCTTGCGCTGGCAAACGGGATCGGACAGGCGTTGCCGCAGTTGTTACCGAAAATCGTTGAAGTGGTCGTTGCTATGGTGCAAACGCTGGTTGAAAATATCCCTATGCTGATCGACGCGGCGTTGCAGTTGATAACAGGGCTTGCGCAAGGGCTGATTGCCGCGATCCCCGTTCTAATTGCGGCCATTCCACAGATTATTACAAGCCTTGTCGAAAATCTGCTTGCCTCTATCCCGCAGATCATTCAAGCGGGAATTGACCTATTAACCGCGCTGATCGACGCGTTGCCGCAGATTATCGAAACCATTGTTACAGCTATTCCGCAGATTATCGACGGAATTGTAACGGCGGTGATCGGGAGCATTCCACAGATCGTGCAAGCCGGAATTGATTTGCTGGTTGCGCTTATTCAGGCGTTGCCGCAGATCATTCAAACCATTGTACCCGCGATCCCGCAGATTGTGGGCGCGTTGGTGAACGCCGTTGTTTCCAATATCCCGCAGATTATTCAAGCGGGCGTTCAACTATTCGTTTCCCTGATCCAAAACCTCCCGACAATTATTGCCGAAATCGTGAAGGCGGTTCCGCAGATTGTAACGGGTATCGTGCAGGCGTTCGGAAGCCTTGCATATCAGATCGTAGAGATCGGCGGCAATATTGTTTCCGGCATTTGGCAGGGTATCCAGAACGCCGCGGGCTGGTTGTGGGATCAGGTAACGGGCTTCTTTGGCGGCATTGTGGACGGTATCAAGAATTTTCTTGGCATTCATTCCCCTTCAACGGTTTTCGCTGACATTGGCGGCAACATGGCCGCGGGCGTTGGCGAGGGCTTCGGCGGCGGTATGGATACCGTTTCCGCGGACATGCAGGGCGCAATGGGAAGCGCGGGCACACTTACAGCACAAGAAGCCGTGCAAGCCGTAAACGATGGCATTATAGCGAATATCGGCGCGCTTGACGGCGCGGTATCGGCCATTGTCGAGCGGGTAACAGCAGGGCTTACAGCGCAGGCGGCGCGCCTTAATCAGATCGGCGTTGACATGACGAAGTATATTGCTTCCGGCATGACAACGGGAACGCCGAATATTACAAACATTATCCCGCAGATCGTCCAGTCGATTATTACCGCCTTCACCGCGCAACAACCGAAGTTCACCGCGGCGGGCGTTGATATTGACAAGGCCATAGCGTCCGGCATGGTGCAGGGCACGCCGCAGATTACGGCAAAAATCCCGCAGATCATACAGTCGATTTTAACGACGATCAACGGGTTTGTATCGCAGTTCACGGCGGCGGGTGAAGAAATGGTGCGCGGTATCTGGCAGGGCTTTCAAAATATGTCGGGGTGGCTGGAAAGCAAAGTGCGTTCTATGATGCGCGAAATTGTCGCCGCCGTAGAAGCGGAAATGCAGATTGCTTCCCCGTCGAAGGTATTTGCAGGGATCGGCGCATACATGGCCGAAGGTTTAGGCGAAGGCTTCGCCCGTGAAATGCAGAATGTTGAAAAGACAATCCGCAGGGCGACGGCTTCAACCGTTCCGGAGCCGCAAAGACCGTCCGGAAGGATCAGCAGGAACGACAACGCCGCCCGCGGCGTGCAAGTGGTTCAAAATATCTATGCGAACGAAACGAGCTATGCACAACAACAGCGCGAGGCGGCAAAGCAATTCCGCTTGATTGCACGGGAGGTTATGGGCTGATGGCAAAGAAAATCGAAAAGCTGATTTATACGAATGAGCGTGGGGAAAGTATCACCTTTTCCCACGCTTCTATTTTTCACACAAACGAGGTTAGCGGCCTTTCTGATGTGCGCAACGAGATTTACAGCATTAACAGCATGGGACAGGACGGCGACACCTATTTAGGCAACCGCATTCAATCCCGCGAAATTGAGATTGTCGGAAGTATCAGGGAGCGGGACAAGGACAGAATGCGGGATTACCGAAGGCAAATGAACCGCGTGTTGAACCCGCAGTATTCCGCAACGCTGACATACGAATACGGCGACTTCCGGCGCGTGATTGACTGCAAGATCGACAACGCGCCCGCCTTCACGCGGAAGGCTATTTTTCAGGACTTCACAATACAGCTTCTTTGCCTTAATCCGTTTTGGAGAAAAGAGGCAAAGACGCGGGACGATATAGCGACATGGATCGGCGGCCTTGAATTTCCCGTTGAAATCCCTCTTGCGGAAGGTTGGGAAATCGGGTATAGACAGCCTTCTTTGATCGTGAATGTCTATAACGAAGGTGATGTGCAAGCGGGTATTCGCGTAGAGTTCCGCGCGCTTGGCGTTGTCAAAAATCCTTCCCTTTTGAATGTGGACACACAGGAGTTTATAAAGCTGAATATCACGCTTCAAGCTGGCGACATTTTGAGCGTGTCCACGGGATACGGGGAAAAAGAAGTAACATTGCAACGCGACGGCGTGACTTCTGACGCGTTCCGTTATCTTGATGTGGACAGCACATATTTTCAACTTTCGGTCGGTGATAACCTTTACAGGTATTCCGCGGAAGAAAACCTTGAAAATTTGGAAGTATCCATTTATCACGACGATCTTTATTTGGGGGTGTGACGAATGGAGCTATATATTTATGACCGCGACATGATATTGCACGGCGTAATTGATGAAATCAATTCGTTAATCTGGACGCGGCGTTATTGGTCGGCGGGCGAATTCAAGTTGCTTGTGCCATTCACAAGCAAGCATGTTTCCCTTCTGGTAAAAAACAACCTGATAATGAAGCGCGGGGACACCGAGGCGGCAGAAATCAGGTATGTTCACATTAGCAAGAATTCACAGGGGCTTGAAGAAATCGAAGTGCAAGGAAAGTTTATCACGCAATGGATCGGAAAGCGCATTGTACGCGATCAGATCACCGCAACGAGCGGGACGCAGGATATTTTATACCGGATTGCCCGCGAAACGGTCGTTTCCCCGAAAGTGGCCGCCCGCGCGATCCCGAATGTCTTAATTGATCCCACGGACGAAGACACCGGAAGCGGGAAAATAGACTATACTTCCGAAGCTTTCACAAACGCCCTTCTTGCCGTGGAAACCGCGGCGAAGGCGGCAAAATTGGGCTTCCGGTTGCGAACCGATGTGAAGACCGGAAAGCACTATTTCAGTGTGTATAAAGGCCGCGATTTGACAGCAGACCAAACCGAAAACCCGCCGTGCATTTTTTCACAGGAATTCGATAATATCACGGAACAGGAATACACAAACAGCATTGAAAACCTGAAATCAACGGCTTATGTGGGCGGCGAAGAAGCCGAACCGCGCGTTGTGGCCGAAGTTGGCGGCGGCGCGGCTGGCCTTGACCGTGAAGAAGTCTTTGTGAACGCAACGGACATTACGAAGAAGTACACCAACGAGAACGACGAAGAGATCACGCGCACCGATGAAGAATATTTAGCCTGTCTTGAAGAGCGCGGCGCGTCGGAGCTGGAACAATACGCCGAAACATTGAGCTTTTCCAGCACGATCAACACGCACGCGAATTTGAAGTACAGGGAAGATTACGACTTGGGCGATCGCGTGACATGCGTTAATAAACGGTGGGGTATAAAAATCAATGTCCGGATAACGGAGGTTGCGGAAACCTATCAACAGAACATGGAGGAAATAGATATTACTTTCGGGGAGAGCTTGCCCGCCCTGATTACACAGATCAGGCAGATTACAAAGTAAAGGGGTGCAAATATGGAAAAATCAAGTTTCTTCAACAGTGTTTCCGGCGATCGCGTGTACCGCGCGGAAGAATGGGCTGAATATTTTGCTTCATTCATTGGAAACGGCGTGTTCCCTGTCCCTTCCACAAGCCTTCAAGTGGTAGCGGGTTCAGGAATGGCCGTCGCCGTGAAAACGGGTAAAGCGTGGATCAACGGCTATTTTTATTACAACACAAGCGATTTGCCCGTAACGCTGGCAACCGCGGACGGCGTGTTGAACCGCATTGACCGAATTGTTGTGCGGTGGGATTTGACCGAACGCAAAATTTCCGTTGCGGTGAAGTCTTCCGCGCCTGCAACTTCCCCCGTCGCCCCTGCTTTGCAGAGGGACGCGGACGCATACGAATTGTGTCTTGCCGATGTGCTTGTAGGCGCAGGCGTTACGGCCATTTCACAGGCAAACATAACGGATCGCCGCCTTGATGGTTCCTTGTGCGGCGTGGTTGCAGGCGTGGTGGATCAGATAGACACCGACGCATTCAACGCGCAACTTGAAGCGTGGTTTGCTGACTATAAGGAAATGAGCGTTGACGAATTCAACGATCTTGTTTCCTATATGGAAAGTTTGGAGCTTTTGGGCGATCAGCAGTACGCCGCCCTTGAAGCCTACATGAACGACTTTAAGACCGACGCAGAAAACGACTTCAACGCATGGTTCGCAACCTTGCAAAATGTCCTTGACGAAGACGCCGCGGGGCATTTGCTGAACCTGATCCAGAACAACACCGCGCGAATTGAAATGCTGGAAGCCGTGCTTTTCAATGACATTACAACAAACCCGTTCTTGATCCTCTTTGACGATTTGGACGGCGTGACCGCAACGGGCGTTTGGAACGCGGCGTTGCAACGGATCGAATGTTGACGCGGTGCGCCTGCAAGGGCGCGGAATTGTCGTGCATTATCGGAAATATCTTCACGGAGCTTTGCCCGCCGTGCGACATGTGCGGCGGCGAGGCGGTGACAATCCGCGGGATCACGCCCACAGGCCACGAAGCAACAATAACTTTGACGGCGGCGGGCTTTGATTTTGAGGGGTGCGCGGAGGATACCGCGCTTTTGCAGAGGATCAGGAAGGCAAGGTGCATTTATGCAGGGACAAGAGAGGGAGCGCAAAGAGCCGTCCGAATTCAATGTGATTGTGAAGGCGAAAGACCTTGTAAAGCATACTTTCACGATCACGAACAGCACGGAGCGTTACCCGAAAAAATACCGTTTTACGCTGGTGAACCGCATACAGGAAAAAGCGGTTGACATTTACGAAATGACGCTTGAAGCGAACGAATTAGATTTGCGGCAACCGGACGAACACCGACAACGGCAGAGGCTACAAGCAAAGGCGTTGACCTATTGCAAGGAGCTTCTATTTTTTATAGAGCTTTCGCAGGAAATGGGCTTTATTTCTATGAAAAGTTGCGAATATTGGTCGAAACTTGCCCTTGAAGTAAAGTACATGATCGCCGCGTGGAAAAAGCGGGACAAAGCGAGAGCATAAAAACCGTTTGGGGAACGCCTTGTAGGTTTTCTTTTCGCCTTCTGCCCGCCCCGCCGCCGAATTCCGGCAACTCGTACAATGTGCGCAATGTCAACACTTCGGGGGCGTTGAACAACAACAACGCGTACAACGGCAACAGGGGCGTGCGTCCGCTTCGGTGGATCACTCGATCGAGTAGGCCACAGGCCGAAAGCAATGTACCACCATCAAAGGAAGGCGTTTCCCGTCCCCTGCTATCCACGGCGGGGACAAATACAGGATTGCCGATACCGGAGCATTGCCGCAGGCATGGCCGAGGTTATACACGGCAAGGAGATTTTTTAACATGACCGACTTTGAAAAAGTCTATAATTTTGAAAACCTATACCGCGCGTACCGGAAGGCGCGCCGCGGCAAAAGGTGGAAAGGAGCGGCGGCGAAGTTTGAAGTTAATTTGCTGGAAGCCCTGAACCTGTTAAGCGTGCAGTTACAGAGCCACACATACCGGCTTTCGCCCTACAACACATTCAAGGTTTACGAACCAAAAGAACGGGTTGTAATGTCGAACAGCTACAAAGACAAGGTTGTGCAACACGCGCTTTGTGATAATGTACTTGAACCGAGGGTGCGAAGCACCTTCATAAAAGACAATTACGCTTCACAGGTTGGAAAAGGAACGCACTTCGGCCTTGAACGGCTGGAAGGGTTTATGCGGAGGTTTTACCGTGTACGAGGTGTTGACGGTTGGGTATTGAAATGCGACATATCAAAGTATTTCTATAATATCAAGCACGACGCGTTAAAATCTTTAATCCGCAAGTATATTTCCGATCCTGATTGCCTTTGGTTGCTGGATATGATAATAGACAGCACCGAAGGCAATGTAGGAATTCCGATCGGCAACCAGTCTTCACAAATATTCGCCCTTCTCTATCTTTCTTCGCTGGATCACATGGTAAAAGAGAAGTTAGGCATAAAATTTTATGGCCGATACATGGACGATTTTTATTTGATCCACGAAGACAAAGAATATTTGCGCTATTGCTGGAAGGAGATTGAAAGACATGTAAACGAATTAGGGCTTTCGCTGAATGCGAAAACAAATATTTACCCGTTGAAAAACGGAATTGATTTTTTGGGCTTCCATTCGTATTTGACCGAAAGCGGCGCGGTGATCCGCAAGGTGCGCCGGAAGTCAAAGAACAACGCCCGCCGCCGTTTAACCAAAATGCGCGGGTTGCTGGAAGCTGGAAAAATCACGCCGGAAAAGGTGGAACAATCTTATAAAAGCTGGCGCGGGCACGCGTCGAAGGGAAATTGCTATCACCTGATCCGGAACATGGATCAGCATTACAACAAATTCTTCGGAAACAGTAACGCCGCCGCGGGCAACCGCGGCGGCGTTACTGTTTCCGAAGAAAAGGAGGAAGGCAAAGAATGGCGAAACAATTAAGCACGCTTGGCGTGGGGACAACCTTTGAAGTGCCCGTAAAGTCGGCTTATCGGTCGTTCTTGGGCGATTATGTCGTTTTCAAAATGGCTGACAAGAACCATGCGGGCTATCCGTCCGGAGCCATTACCCTGATTACCGACAAGATCATAGCGTTGCTTTGTTCCGACGCAAAAGAACCGAGCAACGGCAATTCGGATCGCCGGAATTACGGCAACAACAGGCACATTCATTCCAATATTCTTCAATGGCTGAACAGTAACGCCGCGGCGGGAAAATGGTACAGCGCAAAGCACGGGCAGGACGCGCCGCCGTCAAGCGCGAATGTATGGGACAATGTAAACCCCTATGACACATGGGCGGGGTTCCTTGCTATGCTTGACGACGATTTTGTAGCGGCACTTATGACAACCACGCTTACCGTTGCCAAAAACACCGTTACAGACGGCGGGAGCTATGAAACCTTCACCGCAAAAATGTTCCTTGCAAGCACAACGGAAGTCGGGCTTGCAAACGAAAACGGGATTGCAGAGGGTTCAAAGCTGGCCTTGTTCAGCGACAACACAAGCCGCCTTGCCTATTGTACGCAAGCGGCCATTGACAAAAGTAATTACGGGAGCGATCCGACGACTTCGCAGGCGTGGTATTGGTGGCTTCGCACGCCGTTTTCCGGCAGCTCGTGCTTTGTGCGCTATGTCAGCACTTCGGGGGCGTTGGACTACGGCTACGCGTGCCTCGGCTACGGGGGCGTGCGTCCGCTTTGTAATTTGAAATCTGATATTTTGGTATCTGATAACAAAAACAGCCGCGGAAACTATGAATTCCAGTGGAACACCGCACCGAGCGCGCCGGACGGAATTTCCGTGCCGGAAAGCTGTTACAGCACGCAAAACATAACCGTAACATGGGGAGCTTCCACCGATCCGGACGGCGACGCGATCACCTATGTTCTGGAACGGTCGGTGAATAACGGGAGCTACACGAAAGTAACGGAAACCGCCGCCCGCACCTTTACGGAGGTTGTTTCTACAAGTTGGAACACGATCAAATACCGCGTGAAGGCGCGGGACACCTACGGGAACGAAAGTGCGTATGTGACTTCTTCCGCGGTTCCCGTAATACACAATCAACCGCCCGTAATTTCCGGACAAAACGCCGATCTTGGAACGAAAAGCGGCGACTTCTCTTACAAGTACACCGTAACCGATCCGGACGGCGACACGGTGACAGTGGTTGAAAAGGTGGACGAAACCACCTTGCGGAGCTACACGCCCACGCTTGGAGAAGAAAACACGATGAATGTTGCGGGGCACGACTTCACCGCCCTTTCCAATGGCGCGCACACAATCACCATTACCGCAACGGACACCGTGGGAAATAAAGCGGTGCGCACGCTGACCTTCACAAAACAGATCAGCGGCTTTGTTATCACGCTGGCCGCGCCGCTGGAAGCGCAGGCACAGCCCACGCGCGCAAATGTGAAAGTAACGCGGGAAATTCCAGCGGGCGCAACTTTCAAAGTGGAGGCAACAAACAATCCGTTTGATCCTTCCCCCGCGTGGGAGGATTGCACAAACGCCGTAATTCAGGGCGTGGCGCATGTCTTCGAGAACACAATAAACACCGCCGTTCAATTCGGCATGAATATTCGGGTGACGGTGGAGCGCGGCGACGCTATTTCCGCGTGTTGGGTATCTTCGATCGGGGGGAATTTTGAATGAGCGTAACATACAGGCCGGACAAGCCGAACGAAACCGCAGAATTGAAGAAGGAAGTTGAAACCGTGAAGGCGGCGGGCGAAAGCACCGCCGCCCTTCTTTCCCTTTCCTTCAAAGCGCAGATTGTCGCAGACCGCGCCGCAGGAACGAATGCGATCACCGATGAAATGATCCTTGCGTCAACGGATATTGTGGATTATCCAGAGTATCAGGACAACCACGAATACAAGACAAAAGGCGAAATTATCAGGTACGACGGCCTTTATTATGAAATCGTCGCGCCGCACACTTCCAACGCCGCCGCGTATCCCGTGCAAACCACCTTTGCATATTACCGCCTTGTCGAGCTGGAACACGCGGGGACGCTTGACGATCCGATACCCTATCCGGAAACCGCGGGGATCGTCGTAAATGTGGTTGAGGGGCTTTATTACAGCTACAAAGGCGCGGTATATCTGGCGAAGGCCGATATGCCGAATTGCGTTTACCCGCCCGACACGGCGGGTTTGTGGCAATGGGAAAAGGTGTAAAGGCGGTGAAAGTATGGAACAGATTTTAACGGTACTTTCGGCGGTTAGTACGGTTTGCGCAATCGCCTTCGGTTATGCCGCCTTCGCCCGCAATAAGAAGAGCGACACAGCGAACGAAGCAAAGAGTGACGCAACGGTATTAACAGAGATCGGATATATCAAAGGCGGCATTGATGATATTAAGGCTGAACAGCGGGAACAACGGAAGACAAACACGGAGTTTGTGGAACGGCTTGTTGCCGTTGAAGCGTCCGCAAAGCAGGCGCACAAGCGAATTGACACGCTGGAACGCGCACACGAAGAATAATAGCGAAGGAGCGAAAAACAATGGCAGTTATGAAAGTAAGTGAATTTGTTGCGAAACTGAAAGATGTTGCGCAGAATTACAAAACCCTTTATGTCATGGGGTGCTTTGGCGCGCCCCTGACGGGCGGCAATGTATCGCGGTATTGCAATAACCACGCATACAACAAGCAGGCCGCCCGAACGAAGATGATTAAGGCCGCCGCAAACCAGAACCCGCCTGTTTTCGGGTTCGATTGCGTATGCCTGATTAAAGGCATTTTGTGGGGCTGGCGCGGCGACGCGTCCAAAACCTACGGCGGCGCGTCCTATGCCGTGAACGGCGTTCCGGATATTGGCGCAGATACCATGATTACAAAGTGCAAGGGCGTTTCAACCAACTTTTCCAATGTGGAGGTTGGCGAAGCCCTTTGGTGTAGCGGGCATATCGGCGTTTATATCGGCGGCGGGCTGGCCGTGGAGTGTTCCCCCGCCTTTGAAAACGATGTGCAGATCACGGCAGTTAAAAACATGGGGACAAAGAGCGGGTATAACGCCCGCACATGGACGAAGCATGGCAAACTTCCGTATATCGAATACGACAACGCCGCCCCCGTTCAGCCGGACAAACCGGACACCGGAGCGGGCGCAGGCGGCGCAATCAAGGCCGGAAGCGTCGTGCGCGTGAAGCAGGGCGCGAAGACCTACACGGGCGGCGGGCTGGCCTCTTTCGTGTATAGCCGCGATCATGTCGTTTCGGAGCTGAACGGCGATCGTGCCGTTATCACCTACGGCGGCGTGACCGTGGCCGCCGTGCGCGTTTCTGATCTCACGCTTGTAAAGGAGTAACAAACATAAACACCAACAAAAAAAGAAAGCGAGGCTTTGAAAAATGGATAACATGGTAATTGTTTTTGTGGTTGTGGCCGTCGTCGCGATCGTTTTCGTGGGGCTGATCGTGCTGATCCCCTATCTGGTAAAGAAGGGGATCAATGTTTCCGGCGTGCTGACAGGAACGACAACCGTTCTTGACACCGCGGATCATGTGGTCGATACCCTGCAAGAGTTCTTCCCCGAAGTTCCCGTTATCACTGTTATTGACAAGGTGATCGGGTGGGCGCAGAAGGCAACGGAGGCCGCCGAACAGCTCTATAAAACAAGCAAAATTGAAGAGGGACAGCGCAAGGAAGAGGCAACAAAACTTGTCTATCAGTTTATCGAAGCGGCAGGAATTGAAATCGACGACGATTTGAAGAAGATTGTTGACGGTGCGATCGAAGCCGCTGTTTTTGCGCTTCCGAAGACGCATACCGACACCGCGGAAGCCCTGAATACTTAATTGCCATTGCGCCGCGCGCGGGTTTACTCCTTTACCGCCCGCGGCTTGATGGAGGCGGCGGCCACATGCCGCCCGCCTGATACCACGAAGCCCCCGCTTCCGCTGAAACGCGGCGGCGGAGGCTTATTTCATTACGGGAGGTTTTACGCATGAGCGAACAGAGAAAAAACACAGGCGCACGCAAGCGCGCGCCGAAGAAGGATACGGAAAGCAAAACCACGCGCACGCGGAAAAAGGTTGCCGAAGAGCAGGCCGCGCCCGTCCAGCAGAACGAAGAAGCCGCGCCGGATCGCGTGAAGGCCGAAGAGGAACAAACCGCCCGCGCGCCGGAACAGATGGCGGGAAAATCGGAGCATGACGGCGCGAAGCCGGAACAGACACCGCCCGCGGCGGGTTCCTTCGAGGTTGCCCGCGTGCTGAAAGTGGCGAAACCCCTTATGCGCGGCGACGATGTGAAGGCGTTGCAAACGGCCTTGATCGAACGGAATTACCATTGCGGCACCAACGGAGCCGATGGGACATACGGAAGGTTGACCGCCTATGCCGTGCGGTGCTTTCAAGCGTCAAAAGGCTTGATTGTCAACGGACGCGCGGACAGGTACACGATCGCCGCGCTTGGCGGCACATGGAAAGAGTAACAGAACATAGAGAAGCCCCCACGCTGGCCGTTTATGGCTGGCGTGGGGGCTTTTTGTCGTTTTGTGGGGCTTACTCATTCCGGAAGCGCAATGTTATTTCCGCGCCATAGTTCCGGCCTTCGCCGCCGCCGTAAACCTCCATGTTTACGATCCCGTCGAGGCGGGAAAAATTGTCGTTCACATAGGAAGCATATTCGGCGGGAATATTCCCGATTTGATCGCCGTTGACATAGACACCGAAAGCGGGCTTGCCTTCCCATTCTTCCCGTTGCAAAGTCAATTCCATTGTTCCCTTGTTAAAAGGTTCGTCTTTGAAGTGGATTTTTCGCAAGATGGTTTGACGGCTTTTGCGCCCGTTCTTGAAGGTAACGCCCGCAACCTTCACGGAAAGAAATTCAAAAGCGGGCTTTGCTTCGGAAGCCGGAGCGGGTGCGGCGGCTTCTGCTTTCGCAGGCCGCGGATCGGCGGGCGCGACATGCGCGGTTGCGTCTGCTTTGGGAACATGCGCGGCGGCTTCTGCTTTTATAGGCCGCGGATCGGCGACGGGTGTAACATGTGCGGTTGTATCTGCTTTAGGAGCAGGCGCGGCGGCCTCTTCCGGTTCCATCGTGGCCGCGGGCGGTTCTTTCTTTGGTTCAGGCCGCGCGGCTTTTTTCCGAAGGCCAATAAAAAACAGCGCGGCGGCAATCACAATCCCACAAACGCCCGCCCCTATATCACCTTCGACAAATAGTGGGATTGAAGAAATAAGAAACAGCGCACCAACGCCCCACAGGATCAACACAGTTTTTCTCATAGTTTGAATAACTCCTTTCGTGTGCTTAAATTATGGCAACGAGGGAAGAATACTTTTCGTATTCTGACCTTTAACACAATTATGCAGGCTTTTTGTGTTAAAGTCAAGAAAAATGCTGATGTTTAGCACAACGAGAGGGGCGCGGGTGATCGTGGGTGAAGATATACGACTATAAAGGCCGGAAGAATATATGTGGCGACAGAGTGCGGGAAGCACGGCAAAAGAAGCGGTTTACGCAAGAGGCGTTAGCCGCGAAACTGCAAATTGAAGGCGTGACGATGGAGCGGGACAGCATTTCCAGAATTGAGATCGGAACGCGGTTTGTTACCGATTACGAATTGAAAGTGCTTGCTAAAGTGTTGGGCGTATCCCCTCTTTGGTTGCTTGACGATGAAAACGAATGAAGCGGCGGGAAATTCCCGCCGCTTTTGCTGTTTTTCGCAATTATTTTTTGAAAAGCTATTGACTTTATACGGCAAATGCCGTATAATAAAATCACAGGCAAGGGGAAGCCGAGTAAAACGAAAGGAGAAGACAACACCACCGGAAAGGGGGTGCGAAGATTGACCGAAGAGCAAATAAAAGAACTGCTTGAACTTCTTAAAAAGGCTTTGGAGAGTGAAACGGTGGAGCGTATCACAATCAGCATAAAGCCGAACAAGAAGCACAAACAGTCCTAACAGATACGGCGGCGGGTATCCCCGCCCGTCGCCTTTATTATAACCGATAAAACGCGAAAATGTCAAGGGAGGTTCGGCGCGTGGATATTAGCGTTAAAATAGCATATAGAAACGAGAAATTGCAGGCCGCACGGCTGGCGGCTGGTATGTCACAATCACAGCTTGCGGCGGCGGCGGGAATTTCCGTGCGTATCCTGCAAGACTACGAAAGAGGCGCGCGGGATATTAACGGGGCAAAGCTGGCGACACTATTAAAAATTTGCAACGCCCTTGAATGTAGCTTGCGGGATATTCTCACCGATCCGGCCACGCTGGAAGGGCTGGACGAATACGACAAAAGAAGGAGTTAATTTCAGGCGCAGGGGGCGGGAAACCGCCCCTTGTTTTTGTTTATAGGGGGCGTGGAGCATGGGGCATTGTTTTAGCCATTTGACAAAGGCAGACCGTTACAAGATCGAAGCGTTATTGAATAACGGCCATTCGGCAAAGGAGATCGCCGCGGAAATTCATGTGCATATCAGCACTATTTACCGCGAAGTAAAACGCGCCCGCATGGTTCACCGTAATTCGGATTGGACGGAGGAAGAAAGGTATAATCCGGACGAAGCACACAGGCGATACCGTGAAAACCTTTCGGCAAAAGGCGCGCCGCTGAAAATTGGCCGTGATTACGCCCTTGCGGAATATCTGGAAAGAAAAGTGCTTGAAGAAGGCCGATCCCCCGCCGCCGCACTTGCCGACATTGCTTTAGAGGGGCTGGAATTCAAAACCACAATTTGCACAAGCACCTTTTACGGCTACATAACAAAGGGTGTGTTTCTTATGCTGACAAACAAGGATTTGCCGGAAAAGGCAAAACGAAAGCGGAAATATCGCAAAGTGAAGACGGCCAAACGCGCCCCACGCGGGAAGAGCATAGAAAAACGCCCCGCCGAAGTGGAGGGGCGCGAAGTCTTCGGACATTGGGAAATGGATACCGTTTACAGCGGGAAGCAGACTTCAAAGAAAGCCCTTCTTGTGCTGACGGAGCGGAAGACGCGACAAGAAATTATAGAGCGTATGCCGGATCGGACGGAGGAAAGCACCATAAAGGCACTTGACCGTATAGAACGGCGGTTCGGCGCGCTATTCCGCAAAGTGTTCAAAACGATCACCGTTGATAATGGCGGGGAATTCTCCAATGTGGAAAGGTTGGAACAATCCGTGATCCGCAAGGGAAAGCGGACACGATTTTACTATTGTCACCCGTACAGCAGTTTTGAACGGGGATCAAACGAAAACCAAAATAGAATGATACGGCGGCGATACCCTAAAGGAACAGACTTCGGGAAGGTATCAACCGCCGCAATAAAGAACCTTGAACAATGGATCAATAACTATCCGCGTGAAATATTGGGCTGGAAAACTTCTGCAATGTGCTTCCGCGAATGCCTTGACGCGCTATAAAAATAAATTTTCAATTTTTTTCGCATTTACTATTGACATTTCCGTATTTCTTTGGGATGAATTTCACCCCACCAGCGCGCCGTAGTCCTGTATCATGCCCACCAGGTCATCAGTGCCGCCATACACCTCGGTATAGGCATCCGGCACCAGTCCCACTATAATCGTCTCCGCCAAGATCACATTGCATTGCGCCTGGCTGCTGATGCGATACCCCGGCAGCAGTGAGAGCATATCCACCGTTACCTGCAATTGAATCCGATGCCTTGTCTGGTTGATGCCTGCCTCGTCAAACTGATTGATGATCTTGGTCTTGACCAGCCCCACCGGCCGCAGCTGAAGCGCTACCAGCGGCCCCCGTCCCGCTAGGAACTGAATCCCCGTTAGGCTTCCCAGCGGCAGTTCCAGCTTCAGTTCACGGTACTGCTGCAGCGTCTGCAATATCTTCTCCAGCAGCTCCCCCTGCAGACGGTTGATCAGCACAGTATCAGTGATTAGGGCAGTGGTCTCCCCGCTTTGGTTCTGCTGAAGGCTAACAAAAGATTGATACCGCAGCCCGTCCTCTTCCAGCACCTCCAGTACCGCCCGCTGGATCATCCGGTTCACCGCAATCTGCGTCTGGCTGGCCGCCGCTTCCCGCACCATTGGCCTTATGCCCATATCCAGTGCGATAATCCCCCCCACCAGACTGAGAAGCACTAGCACTTTGCCCCACTTTATATTCTGCATTTTTCGCCTGCTTGCATGGTGCTTTATCCTCACTGCGGCACTCCCCCTTTTGGGGCAGTATATTCTCAGCACCGGCGGGATGTTCCCCCTTTCCGCTATTTTGCATAAGATGCCATCAGGAGGTGATTCTATGCAGGAAATGATCTTTCAGGCGTCGCAGGGCTACCCCATGCCGGAATGCCTGTGCTACAACACCGCCGATCTGCGCATGCTGACTGAATTCTACTCCGGCCGTACCAGCGAGCTAACCACCACCATGCAGTACAGCTACCAGAGCACCATCCTGAGCAGCTGCCGCCCGGAAATTGCCGAAGCCATCGGCAAGATCAATATGGTGGAGATGCGCCACATCTCGCTGTTGGGCCGGTGCATTACCATGATGGGCGGTGACCCCCAGTTTATCCGTCCGGCACAGAGGCAATACTGGCACGCTGGCCTTGTCAATTACGCCACCGATCCCTGCTGTATGCTGCTGGGCGATATGCGCGCCGAACTGGATGCCGCCGATGCCTACCGCTCTGCGGCCCGTCTCTGCTGCAATGCCGCTCTGTGTCCCCTGCTGGAACGCCTGGCTGATGATGAAACCCTGCACGCCGAATGCCTGCAAAAACTCATCCACATGGCCGGTTGCTGCCGCTGAACAGCAAAAGGCCGGAGCCCCTTAAAAGGCTCCGGTCTTTGCTATATGTTCACAAGAGGAGAATGTCTAACTAAATCAGTCAGCAAGCATCTCGTACAGCTGTGCTTCAATGTACGGACCCCACCACTCAAGATAGCCCTTCTTGGTCGGATGGATGGCATCGCTCATGTAGGATCTCCACAGAGCATCGCCGGTCTTAACATTCTCATACATCGCATCATTGTGCCACAGATCCAAAACGGTGAAGTCATCGCCCCACTTTTCGTCCAGCTCATGGCATCGCTCGATCATGGTCTTGTAAATCTCTGCATTCTGTCCGCCGGAATAGGTCATTTCATCCTCAAAGTAAGTGCCGGTGATAACCAGAACACGAGCACCCCAGGTTTCCTTAGCGTACGCAATGATCGCTTCCAGCGCACCGGTGGTGGTTACTTCATCAAAGGTCGCAGGATCAAAGCTGTCGCTTACTACGCCGGTCTCGCACTGACCCTTGGAGTCATTAGTGGAGAGCTGAACCACTACCAGATCCAGATCGGGATCAGTCTCGGCAGTATGGTTGCGCAGACGGTTGATATAGGACGAGTCAGCCGAAATGGAACCAGCAACACCGCCGCCGATAGAACCGTCGATGGAAGCAAGGAAGGTACCGCCCTTAACTTCAATGGTGGAGATAGTACCATCCAGCGCATCAATATAAAGTGCCGGAGAGGTCTTACCGGAACCGAAGCCCTGGAATACAGAGGAACCAAGCCAAAGTAGCTTCTTACCTTTGATGGGACTGTCCGCGTTCATGGTAACCGTTTCGGGGTTATATTTATCGCTGTTGCCTTCATTCTTCATGCCGGTAACAGTCACCAGCTGCTGAACCGTGCTGGCGCCAATTACAATGATGATTGCCAGGATAGCGGCCAGGATGCGCAGGATAACCTTCTTGGTGGTGCGGCCGCTCTTCTTCTTCGCCACTTCCTCACGGGTCACAGCCGGCTCGGTCTTGGGACGGGCGGGAACAGCCTTGCCCTCTACCACATTACCAAGGGCCGCTTCCATCACAGGGGTCCACAGGGCATAGCCCTTCTTGGTGGGATGGATCTGGTCGTTCATGCAGGTGTGCTTCTTCGCTTCCTTGGTGTTCAGCTCACGGTCGTTCCACAGGTCGATGACCGCAACATCCCATTTCTTGGCGATGGCATACAGCGCCTCCACCATGTCCTTATACTCGGGGGAAGCATACTCGGGGTTAGTATAGAACGCAATGGGGCAATTCCAGGTCTTCTTGGCGTAGTCGATGATGTACTCGATCGCGCCGCAGATGGTCTTGGTATCATAGGCTTCACCGGCAACCGCTACCTTGCCCAAAGGCTTCTTCTTTGTAGCATCGTTAGTGGAAAGCTGGCAAACAAACAGGTCGCAGGGGGTCTTGGGGTCCAGCGCCTTCAGACGAGCCACATAGCTCTTGGCGTTGTCGTCCACCAGAGTAGTACCACTTACTGCTTCCTTCACACAGGTAGCGCCGGTGCGGGCGGCGATCATGTCAACGAAAGACTTGCCATAGGCCGCAAAGCCCTTGGTGACGGAAGAGCCCAGGAAAACGATGTTCTTGCCCGCAAGAGGACTGCTCTTCACCTTTTCCAGGCTCTCGGGGTTGTACTTACCGCTTAGGTTGCCGCCGTTCAGTAGCCCAAATACACGGATAAGAACGATGACCAGAATGACCGCCAGCACAATCAGCAGCATGGTAAGACCATACTCCATAACACCGCTGGTGCAGTACTCCTTACACACCTGCTTTGTTACACCCAGTGCAGAGGCTACTGCCGTAAAAATTGGGTCGAGTAAGGACGAATAGAAAATTGCACGCCAGAAACTCAACATAAAATAAATCCTCCTTTTTGCCGCCTCCGGTTCTTCCCCTTCAGCAGCACCTTTCCTTGGATTACATTTTCGTACTTAAAATGGTTGGCCGACCAATTTAATTACAATATACTCCGCCCCCCCACCTCTGTCAATATCTTTATATGCGATTTTACATATCAGCATAAATTTTCTGTTATTCATTGTGCATTTTCACTACAAATTTTCAAAAAAAAGACGGCCTACCATCTGATAAACCGTCAATTTTTGTCTATTCTGTTAGTTTCGCAGCAGCCGCACAGCTTCACTCAACTGACCCACCGGCAGAAACTCCGCCTCGGGGTAGTCAGCCGTGTTCATCGTCTTCATTGAGCTTTTCGGCAAAAGAAAACGCCGGAAGCCCAATCGGTAGCCCTCCCCTACCCGCTGCTGCACCTGCGGCGTGGAGCGGATCTCCCCCGCCAAGCCGATCTCGCCCAGCAACAGCATATCATCGGGGATCACCTTATCCAGCAGGTTGCTCAGCACCGCCATCGCCACCGCCAGGTCAGCGGAGGGCTCGTCCGCCCGCATACCGCCAGCCGCGTTCACAAAGACATCCAGGTTCCCCATATAAAAGCCCGCGCGCTTTTCCAGCACTGCCAGCAGCATCGCCGTGCGGTTCATATCAAAGCCAGTAGCCACCCGCCGCGGGTTGCCAAAGCTGGTTTTGGTCACCAGCGCCTGTATCTCCACCAAAATGGGCCTGGTGCCCTCCATCAGGCAGGTAATACAGCTGCCGCTGCAGTCCAATGGTCTGCCGGAAAGCAATGCCTCGCTGGGGTTCGGCACCTCACGCAGGCCGTTCTGCCCCATCTCAAAAACGCCGATCTCGTTGGTGGAGCCAAAGCGATTTTTATTCGCCCGCAGGATGCGGTAGCTCAGGTTTTTATCCCCCTCAAAGTAAAGGACTGTATCCACCATATGCTCCAGCACCTTCGGGCCCGCAATATTGCCGTCCTTGTTCACATGCCCCACAATGAACAACGGGATTTCCTGTCCCTTACAGGTGTCGATCAGCAGCATAGCCGATTCTCTCACCTGCGAAACACTGCCCGGTGAGGAGCTGACGCTGGCGACCGAAAGGGTCTGGATGGAATCCACCACCACAATATCGGGCTTGTTCTCCAGTATCGTCTCTCTTATCTGTTCGGCATCGGTGGCCGCCGTCAGCAACACCTTTTCCCCGGTCACTCTCAGCCGGTTGGCCCGCAGTTTGATCTGCCGGGGGCTTTCCTCCCCGGAAACATACAGGACCCGCAAATCATCCTCCAGGGTACGGCACATCTGCAGCAGTACTGTGGATTTACCGATCCCCGGATCGCCGCAGACCAGGATCGCCGCACCCGGCACAATGCCGCCACCCAGTACCCGGTCCAGCTCCTCCATGCCGGTATGGTACCGCACCGATTCATCAGCATCCACCGCATCCAGGGCCATCACCGGCGAAGCCTCCCGCTGCATTGCAGGCGCACCCTTTTTCTCCTTGCCGATAATGCGAGTCTCCTCCACCAATGTGTTCCAGCTGCCGCAATCGGGACAACGCCCCTGCCATTTGGCGCTCTCGTAACCGCACTCGGTACAGACATAAATACTTTTCTCTTTTATTTCTTTTACTGCCATGCTGTTTCCTTTCTTTACGCTGCTATCCCTGCGGGGCGTGTTCGTATTCCATCAGTGAGACGGTAATCAAAAAAGCCAGCATACCCTGGTATTTCTCCTGCTGCAGATCTTCCATATCCTTTGGGTTTGATAAAAAACCGCATTCTACCATCACTGAGGGGTTGGCTCTGTTGTTATTCAAGATAAACAGCGATGAATCTGCTTCCTTAATCTTGCGTTTATTGTCGGCCTGCAAATATGTCGCTATATTCTTTTGGATCCGCTCCGCCAGCTCTCGGCTGCCGTCCGCTTTGCCGTAAAAGACCTGCGCCCCGTGGACATAGGACTGCGAAAAGTGGTTCTGGTGGATGCTGATTCCCACTGCGCCCGGCGTTCCAGCCATAATCTCCAGCCGGTTTTTCAGGTCGCTGCGCTTTTGCGCCCGAATTGTTTTAGCACTTTCATCGCTGAGAAGGACATCGGTTTCCCGGGTCATTACCACACGGTATCCCATCAGTGTTAAAAAATCGCGCGCCTTTTGGGCAATTGACAAATTGATCTCACACTCACGCACCCCCGCAGCGGTTGCTCCGCCGTCCATACCGCCGTGACCGGCATCCAGCACCACTACCGACATATTATCCACTGCACCGGATTGCACTTGCTGTGCCAGTTGATCGTTCAACCCTGTAAGAAAATACCCGGCAACCACCACAGTCATCGAAAATGCAAAGATCATTACTGCTTTGTACCATAGCTTCTCCATTCCATCACCCCGTCCCAGCTTATGCAGCGGGGGTTCTCGCTATGTCCTACTCCCTTATTTTATCAGAAATGCTCCGGTGGTTCAATAGAGAAAGAACAAATTTTCGCCGTTCAATTTTAAAAAGAAGCAGAGCTTTTCCACTCTGCTTCCTTTTGCTTCAAACGCATTTGCCCAGTGAAACCGTAAATTCAATTTTGTTTTCCTCACAGCAGGTTGCCTTAATACTCCCCTTGTGCCCCTCTGCGATACTGCGTGCCATCGAAAGTCCGATTCCAAACCCTCCGGTCGTTCGCGATTGATCCACACGGTAAAAGCGGTCAAACAGCTTATCCGCCTGTTGCTGGGTCAGCCCCTCACAGCAGTTCACAGTGCGCAGCACAGGTCCTTTTTTCCCTTTCTCCAGCGTCAGACGGATCGGAGAACCATCGCTTGCATATTTCACCGCATTATCAAGCAGAATAGAAACCATCTGTCGAATGGCATATTCGTCACCATGGTAGAGTATCTCCGGGGCGATCTCTGCGGTCAACATGTGACCGTTTACTGCGGCAAAGTCCGCAAAGGAGCCTACTGTTTCACTTACTGCATCGGATAGAGAAAAGTCGCACATCTTCAATGGACTCTGCTCCTCGTCCATGCGGGAAAGGCTCACCAGCGAATTGACAAGGTCCCGCAGTTTTTCGGTCTGTGCCAGCGATTTATCGATCCATTTGTTCTCGCCGCTTTCCATTTCCAACACCTTTAAGCTGGTAGCAATAACAGTGATGGGGGTCTTTAGTTCATGGCCGGCATCGGTGATGAATTGCTTTTGTTTTTCGCTGGCCTTCACCACCGGATCGATGGCACGGCGGGAAAGCAGCGTGACGACGAGATAAACACACGCCACGCAGAACAGCATAGCCGCCAGTGAAAGCCACGCGGTGGTTTTCACTGTTTGTAAATCACGATGTGCATCCAGGAAAATGGCCATAAAACCGCCGTCTTCGCTTTGTGTGACAAAGCAACGATAGCCATTGACCCAACAATAACCGGCGCCGTGCTTTGCCGCGGCCTGCAGATACTCGGCGATATCGGCTTCGGTCACCGCGGCTATTTTACCAAGGTCGGAGCGCAGAAGGGTTCCATCGGCATCATACCAAAGGACAAAATAGCGGGTGGAAAAGGGGGTTTCCGGCGTAAAGCCGCCTTCCGGTCGGGTCCCTGGTTTATCAAAGCCGCCGGGGGGTGACTGTGGCACCATGCCCCGGTTATTGCTGATGATTTGCAGCATGTTGGTCAGGCTGTTATCCACCGAAATATAATTTGCGGCATTGACGATAAGGCAAAGTGCCAGCAACACAGCTGTAACAGCCAGCATGGCGATGCGGATAAAACGCTTACGCAGGGTTTTGATCATTTGGTTTCCTCCAGCAGATAGCCCATGCCGCGGTTGGCGGTGATGGTGACACCGCTGCCGATAGACTTGATCTTTTTACGCAGATTAGAAATGTGTACCCACACCACATTGATCTCGGCATCGCTGTCCCAGCCCCATACCCGCTCCATGATGCGGTCGGCGGAGAGAACCACCTTGGGTGAACGCATAAAGAGCTCCATGACCTGGAATTCCCGGCCGCTGAGACGGACGGATTCCCTGCCGCAGGAAAGCACACCAGTATCGGGATTGAGGGTGATATCACCCCAGGTAAGCAAGGTGGGGTGGTAATCCTCGCTGCGGCGCAGCATGGCCCGCACCCGCGCAATGAGTTCATCCGGCTCGAAGGGCTTAGGCAGATAGTCATCCGCGCCAGCATTAAAGCCGGTGATGCGGTCATCCTTTTCCGCTTTGGCGGTCAGCATCATAATGGGTGTCTTGATGCCCTCGGCCCGGAGCTTCTACAGCACCTCCACACCATTCATCTTGGGCATCATCACATCCAGGATGATGGCATCATATTCCCCGCTGCTGCCGTATTCATAGGCATCAAAGCCATTGTGGATGGAATCCACGGCAAACTGGTTTTTTTCAAAAAAGGCCGTCAGCGCTTCCGCCAGGTCTACCTCGTCCTCCGCGATGAGCAGACGCATCTCCATCCCCTCTTTCTATCACAGCTATCTCACTTTTGGTTATATTATAATCTAAGGCTAAAGTCAACCTAAAGGCCGCAAAAGAGCGGCAAACAGGGTAAAAATAACCATCGGTTTAGAATAGCTGCTGTCCCTTTATTGAAATGATGCGTCCCCCTGCTCCAAAAGAAAAAGGACGCCTATTGGCGTCCTTTTTTGGAGCGGGTTACGAGGCTCGAACTCGCTACCTCCACCTTGGCAAGGTGGCGCTCTACCAGATGAGCTAAACCCGCTTATATATGGCGACCCGGATGGGGCTCGAACCCACGACCTCTAGCGTGACAGGCTAGCGTTCTAACCAGCTGAACTACCGGGCCATGTGTTTGCCGCCGGTTAATCTGCCGTATCGTATCGGCAACATTAGTAATTATACGGGAAACAGTCGCTCTTGTCAATCCCTTTTTTGCTGTTTTTGCAGAAAGTTTTTACCGTCTCCGGGTCACATACACCATCCGCTGGGTCGTGGGCATCACCGGCGCCCGGTCATAGCCGCCCCAGCGCTCCAGCACCTCAAAGTGCTCCGCCTCCAACATTGCCGTCAGCTCCTCATCCTCCCAAGCCCATTCGCAGAACTGTTCCCCATCCCGGGTATACTGCTCTCCCTTTCCCCGCCGGAAGAAGTCCATCTGGATTTCTACCTTGTGCTCCTCAGGGGTATATTCATTCTGCCATACGCAAAAAAGAGCCTCGCTCTCCCGCACGAAGCAGTTGTTTCCCAGCACCTCCCGGTGTTTATAGGGGGTATTCACATCAAAGAGGAACAGGCCGCCCGGCTCCACAAAGAACTGTAACCGATGCAGCGCCTTTTGCAGTGCCTTCTTTCCAGGCAGGTGATTGAGGCTATCCAGCGTGCACACTGCCAGGTCCACCGTACCATACAGATCCAGCTGTTCCAACGGCTGGCACAGGTACAGCACCGGCCGCTCCAGCGCCATATTCTTCTCAGCGGCCTGCATCAGCATCTCCGGGGATACATCCACCCCGATAACCTCGAAGCCCCGGCGGGCCAGCTCGGTCGCCAGTGTGCCGGTGCCGCAGCACAGGTCCAGCGCCAACTCCCGCTTGGGGTGGTACTGGGCCAATAGCTCCTCGCAGCGGTCGGCTATCACAGCCCGGTCCACATCCTCGGTCAGGGCGTCATAGTAGGCGGAGAAGGTCTCCTTATAGCTTGCCATCGGCCTGTTCCAGTCGTTCAAAGATGATATCATAGCCATTGGCACCGTACTGCAGGGAACGGTTTACCCGGCTGATGGTGGCGGTGCTGGCGCCCGTTTTCTCCACAATCCTGCTGTATACATTTTGCTCCTTCAGCAGCTTTGCTACCTCCAGGCGCTGCGCTATGGCCTTCAGTTCCGGGCCGGTGCACAGGTCATCAAAGAAGCGTTCGCATTCCTCCTCGGTCTGCAGCATTAGAATAGCGCGGTAAAGGAATGACAGGTTATCGTCCGGCTTTTTGGAAATCAACCAAATGCCCCCTTTGTTTTGATACCACTAATATAACACTTTAGAGCATGAAAGTAAACCATAAAAGCAACTTTTGCTTTCTTCTCTTTTTTATGGTATAATTCATTTCAAATTTTTGATTGACCCAAAGGAAAGGAACCCATAGCCAAATGCAACAGGAATACTACTCTCAGGCCGGGATGGAGCAGGCCATCCAAGAGCTTATTACCAAGACGATCAATAATGAGCGCGGCGGCTTTAATGCCATGCTAGCCCCCCGCCTGGTCACGGTGGATTGGGCCGCTAAAAGCTGCACTCTCGCCTTCCATCCGTTGGAATGGATGAGCAATCCGGCTGGTGTCACCCACGGCGGCATTCTCTCCTCCATTGCTGATCTTGCCATGGGTATGCTCAGCATTTTCTCCGCCCACGGCGCCCATGTCACCCCCACCGCCAATATCAGCATCAACTACCTGCGGCCGGTGCCGCTCCAGCAGGATTTTTATGTCACCTCTACCATTGACCACATGGGCCGCCGCCTAAACCAGACCCACTGCACCATGTACCTGCCCAATGCTCCGGAAAAGCCCTGTGTCACCGCGGTGGGGACCTACTATGTGCTGGATGAAAAATGATATTTACTCCCCCGGTCGGGGGAGTTTTTGCCGAGAGAAGAACAAATGTTTCACGTGAAACATTTTCACGGAAAAGAGAAACCGCCGGCCCAGGATGGGAACGACGGTTTATATCTTTTATTGGGGACGGTACAGCGGCAGGGAAATATCGGCACGGAACAGGTCTCCATCAATGGAGAGCTCGAACCGGCCGCCCTGCAATTCCACCAGGCTTTTGGCGATGGAAAGCCCAAGGCCGCTGCCCTCGGTGTGGCGGCTGCTATCCCCGCGGACAAAGCGCTCCATCAGTTCATCAGCGGAAACATTCAATTCATTGCGGGAAACATTTTTGATGCTGATGGTCGACTCCTTTTCATCGGCAGCCGCGGCCGCATAAACCCGGGTACCTGGCATGGCGTACTTACCTATGTTATTCATCAGGTTATCCATCACCCGGCTGAGCAGCTTGCCATCGGCCAGCACCACGGGATCGCCTGCGGCAGGGTGGACGATCATCGTCAGCTCCGCCTTTTGCAGCCGCTCCTCATATTCGCCCTCCAGCTGGGAAAGCAGCACATTCACATTGGTGGGCTGGCAGTCCACTGGGATCACGCCGCTGGAAGCCTTGCTGGCTTCCACCAGATCCTCAGTCAGCTTTTTTAGGCGCTTGCTTTGGCGGTCCAGTACCTCCAGGTATTCCTGCGCCTTTGGGCTGTTAATTTCTTCCTTTTTAAGCAGGTCGACATAATTGACGATGGAGGTGAGAGGCGTTTTGATGTCGTGGGAGACATTGGTGATCAGCTCGGTTTTCATGCGTTCGCTGCGCAGCCGCTCATCTACGGCACGCTGCACGCCCTGCTGCACTTTATTCAGGTTCTCGCCGCACCGCTTCAGATCGCCCCGCAAAAAGCGCGTATCCACCGGCTTGCTGTAATCGCCCTCCGCCAATGCCTTAGAACCGCGCTGCAGGGTAGCAAATCCGATGGCAACATACAGTGCAAACATCATCAGCAGCAGATACAGCAGAACCATAGGCAGCGACAGCATCGAATTGTGACTGCCGATGATAAGGATAAACAGGCATATGGCAGCAATCACCAGTGCCGTCCGCCAGATCAGCGGAATGGAGCGTACCAGATGAAGGAGCCAGCCCCATATGCTTTTGACGATTCGCCACAGCAGCTTAATGGCATACCAGACGACATTGTTCTTCAGAACCGTTCCTGCCTTGCAGCGGGTGACAAAGGAGATGATAAACAGATAAACAAAACAGAGAATAGCTGTTCCCCACAGCGCCGTCAACAAGCCGGAACTGTATAAATAGTATTCACTGAAAAGGGCGAGAGCGGGAATGAGAATACCGACCGCCATGAGATCCAGCGGGATCTTATCGAACCATGTCAGGTGAATACCCTCAAATCCCTGCCAGTGACCGGCGGCAGCCATCTGCCAGAAGAAGCAGAACAGCGTCAGCACCACGAACAGCACCGTCAGCGGGATAAGGGCATTTTTCATATCCAGCAGCCATAGGCCAAACCGATACTCATAGGTGCGGGGCAAAAAGCCCTCCTGCAATGAAACGGTAATGACAAGTTCCTTTCCATCTATATCCAACCATCTATCATAAGTATAGACGATCTTTGCATCCTCCGGCAAAGCAGTCACTGTTGTGTTCTTGCCATCTGGCTGAGTCACCGTAATGCCATAGCCATTTTCAGCGGGGCAGCGGTCCCGAACGGCTTTGATAAACTCCTCCTCGCTTTTGCTGTTCAGCAGCCAGACCTGCACAGCATCGGCTACATTATCGGCCTGACTGTAGTACAGTGCTTCCCGGGCAGCAGCCTCCCCTTGCAGATAGATTTCATGGGAGAAGAAATAAACAACGCCTGCCGTATTAGCGACAGCCAGCGCAGTGAATATAAAAAACAAAAAATAGGCGACAACCTTTGTCCAGGTCTTATCCAAAAAGCGCTTCATATGGGGTTCACCTCCATTTTGTAGCCCTTGCCCCACACCACCTTGATGTAGCGGGGTTCGGCGGGATTGATCTCGAGTTTTTCCCTTAGATGACGGATGTGCACAGCTATGGCCCCGGCGGCATTGAGGGGGATATCATCCCACACCCGCCGGTAAATTTCCGCCGGGGTGAAAACCGTCCCGGCGTTCTGCATCAAAAAGCGAAGGATATCGTACTCCTTGGGGGTAAGGGAGACTGGTTCGCCATCCACAGTGACCGCTTTGGCGTTATCATCTAGCTCTATCCCGCCGATAACAAAGCTGGTGGGGCGCACCGTACCGCCCCCCAACTGCAAATAGCGCCGCAGCTGGCTGCGTACCCGGGCCAGCACTTCTACTGGGTTAAAGGGCTTGGTGATGTAGTCATCCGCGCCGACATTAAGCCCTAAGATCTTATCGGTGTCCTCACTTTTGGCAGTGAGCAGGATGACTGGGATATTGGAGAACTCCCGTAGCCGGGAGAGGGTCTCCAGGCCGTCCATTTGGGGCATCATCACATCCAGCAGCATCAGGTGGGCATCCTCGCTGTTGGCCAGTGCCAGAGCCTCCCGGCCGTTTTCCGCGCGCAGCACATGGTAGCCTTCTGCCGTCAAGTAAATTTCCAGTGCCGAAACAATATCTCTTTCATCATCGCAGACGATAATGTTATACATTTTGGTTAGTCCTCTCTTTCACTTCTTCTCTCCCCTATGATACGCATTTTTGCGGCGGCGCACAAGAGAAATGCCGCAAAAAGCTTTAGCCGCGGCCCAGTTCCTTGGCGGTGACAGTATGGTGGATGGGTTTCCATTCCACCTTGACAAAGAGCGCCGCAAAGCTGACCGGGATATAGGTAAACATGAAGATGGGGAAAGTAAAGACGGAGAGTACCTTGCGGGAGATGGAAGCGTTAATCTTGTGCCATTCGGTGATGGTGGTGATAAGACCGATGACAAAGAGCATGAGATACATGCTGAGCAGCGCCCCGCCCAAAGAGAGCAGTGCGGGCAGCACTCCGGTACCGCCAAGGATACCCAGTACCGCCAGGGCAATGCTGTCCAAGAGGCTGATAGAGGTAAGGACGATGGCGGGCATGATGGCCATGGACATATCGACGCAGCTCCAATTGCCGCGGGCGGCGCCGCGCAGCAGGCCGGAGCCATACCGGCCAAAGACCTGCAGGTAGCCACGAGACCAGCGCAGCCTCTGACGGCAGGACTGGGCGAAATCGGTGGGCTGCTCATCGTAGATGACGGCATCCTGGCAGATGGCGATACGGTGACCGGAAAGAATATTGTGGATGGAAAATTCGATATCCTCCACCAGCAGGTGGAACGGCCAGCCGCCGCATTCGTTCAGGATCTTCTGCGAAAAGAGGAACCCGGTGCCGGAAACGGCGCAGCTGCTGCCAAGCGCTTCCCGCGCGCCATTGAGGAAACGGCTTTCCCGTAAAAACCACAGGGCATAGCCCGCGCTGATCCAATTGCTGCCGTAATTTTTACTGTTGCGGTAGCAGGTGATGATCTCATTACCGGCGGAGAAGCTCTCATTCATACGGGTGAGGAAATCCGGTGCCAGCAGGTTATCGGCATCAAAGACCAGGTAAGCATCGTAGCCATCCGGGTAATCGGACTTGATGTGGGCCAGCAGAGCCTCCAGGGCGTAGCCCTTCCCTACCGCCTGCTTATTCTGCCGGGTATAGACCACCGCGCCCTTTTCACTGGCAATGGCCGCAGTACGGTCGGTGCAGTTATCAGCAATGACAAAAACAGTGATCAGTGACATATCGTAATCCTGGGCATGCAGGCTATCCAGCAGATCGCCGATGACAGTTTCTTCATTGCGGGCGGCAATGAGCACCGCAAAACGATGCGGGGCTGCGGCAGGAAGGCGCTTTCTCCTGCGGAGAAGCGCAACAGGGATATAGACAAACTGATAGGCATAGCAAACAAAAAACAGAACGGCAATGGCCTGATTGATGGCTTCAAGTGTCAACTTCATGGGTTTTCCCTCCGTGTTTTGGGGTTACTTTAGGGTACAATAAGAGTGTACCTTTTAAGTAATTAAGAAACAATCAGGCAGAAGTTTAAGAAATGGTTAAGATGGCGTGGAAAATGTCATTTTTGCGGTTGCGGTTTGCGAAAAAAACGAGTACAATACTATATGGTGGGAAATGCGTTTCCCGGCCGAATCATTCTAAAAAAGGAGGTCCCAAAATGGACGCCGGTCCGTATCCCAGTTGTAATTTAATGAAACCTACGGGCATGGTGTCGGTTTATGGCACACTGCCCGCCTAAGGAGGTGCGCCAATGAACCAGGAAATTTTGGAACTTTTGGCGGAGAAGAAGTACTCCGCTGTAAAGCAGCTGATCGGCCAAATGGAGGAGGCCGACCTGGCAAAGCTCTTTGAGGAGCTGGAAAACGAGGAGGACGCCGACCAGTTCAACCGGCTGTTCCGGCTGCTGCCCAAGGAGACCGCCGCCGAGGTTTTCTCCTACATGGAGCCTGAAATCCAGGAAAAGATCGTCCGCACGCTGACCGATACCGAGCTGCAGCACATCCTGGACGACCTGTTTATGGATGACTATGTGGACCTGGTGGAGGAGATGCCCGCCAATGTGGTGAAGCGCGTGATGCAGAACACCACACCGGCCAACCGCAAGCTCATCAACCAGTACCTAAAGTACCCGGAGGATTCTGCCGGAAGTCTGATGACCAACGAGTATGTCTACTTCCGCAGCGGCATTACCGTGGCCAAGGCTTTTGAAATTATACGCGAGTACGGGGTAGATAAGGAAACCATCTACACCTGCTATGTGACCTCTTCCCGCAAGGAGCTGCTGGGCGTGGTGACGGTGCGTGAGATGCTCCTCACCGCCCCGGAGACCATCATTGATACACTGATGGACACCAATCCCATCCATGTGCATACCCATGATGACCAGGAAGAGATCGCCAAGATGTTCAGCCGGTACGATATGCTGGCCATGCCGGTAGTGGATAGCGAAAATCGAATCGTTGGT
>OKUV01000101.1_pt1 | contig 50165 bp, 57 predicted proteins | sample 1606661 | NCBI WGS metagenome assembly OKUV01 (sample SAMEA3882521, study PRJEB24775) | human gut metagenome | biome: human-associated habitat; feature: intestine environment; material: feces | place: Netherlands | collected 2009/2010
GGTTCCTTGGCGGGCAGCTGTACCACAGTGTCGGCTTTGCGAACTACCGCTTCGGGCTTGTGGGCAAGGAGGTCTGCTGGGATTTTTCGCCGCTGAACATTCTGCATTGCCTGCAGGGGTATGACCCGCACGCTTACCTCAAGTTCCTCTGCTTTTTTTGCATCGGTATTTTGATGTTTTTCCGGTTTGTGTTCCGGGCGCCAAAGCTTCTTCCGCGGTTGTTTGCGCGAATGTTCTGTTTCAGCGCCGGGTATATTGCAGTCGTTGAGCTGTACAATCTGCTTTTCACCGCCGCCGGAGCTGTTTTTCTGGATATTAGCAACTGGTTCCTCTACCTCACCGGCGCATGGTCTGCTATTGCCATCCTGACCCTGCTGCTGGTTGCCAGCAAAAAGTTCCGTCCTGCTCCCCTGCCTTCTACTCCATCCCTTTAATCGAATAAAACCAAAAGCCGCGGCCCTGCATCAAACGCAAAGCCGTGGCTTTTTCTTACAATTTCTAATTACTCATTCCTAATTGCTAATTCTGCAATTCCGTTCGCTTTCGCCCAGTAAGTGCCTGCCCATCAAATCAGTAGTACTTAAAATACCCCACATGCTGCGGCTGGTTATCTTCTACCAGGATGGTAAAGCCGCCGGGGTTTACTTCGGTCTGCTTGCCAAAGGCGGTGCGGACAATCAGGTGCGGGCCGTTGTTCAGGATAATCTCCGCGGACTGCTCCTTACCCACGCGGCGGTAGTGCAGCACATCGCCCTCGGCACGGATCAGCTCAAGCCGCCCGCCGTCAAAGGCGTCGCAGCTGCGGCGCAGGGCGGCCAGCGTTTTGATCGGGCCGCGCAGCCGCTGCTCGGTGGAGTTCCAGTCAAAGAACGCACGGTTGAACGGGTCGCGGTAGCCCTGCATGGCGATCTCGTCGCCGTAGTAGACGCAGGGCACGCCGGGCAGCGTGAAAATCATCGCATAGCCCAGCAGCAGTCTGCGGATGGCCGCGTCCATCTGGCCGGAGGGAATGACCCGCTTGCTCTGCCAGTAGCGGTCGTGGCCGTTGCAGGGCTCGCCCGCAATCGCCGTGATGGCGCGCTCGGTGTCGTGGGTGGACAGGAAATTCATCGCACAGTTCAGCGCCGGGGCGGGGTAGTGCTCGCAGATCTGCATCAGAGCGTCGGCCACGGCGGTGACGTCCGCGCCGTGCAGGTAATCCAGCGTGGCGCTGCGGAACGGGTAGTTCATCACGGCGTCCAGACCGTGCCCGCGCAGGTAGGTGCGGCGGCGGCCAAAGGCCTCCTTCGTCGTCGCATCTTCCCACACTTCGCCCAGCAGCAGCTTGTCCTCGCCGTGGGATTTGACGGCGGCGCGAATTTTTTCAATAAAATCGTCGGGCAACTCGTCGGCCACGTCCAGCCGGAAGCCGGACGCACCCAGATTCAGCCAGGTGTCGATGACGCCGCCCTTGCCGCAGATAAATTCCACGTAGGAGGGGGATTCCTCCTGCACCTCGGGCAGCGTCTCAAAGCCCCACCAGCTGCGGTAGCCGCAGGGATAGCCCGAGTCAAAGTCGTACCAGCTGCGGTAGGGAGAGCTGCGGTCCCGGTACGCGCCGCCCGGGCCGTATCGACCCTCGCGGTTGAAGTAGCGGGAATCCGACCCCGTGTGGCTGAACACGCCGTCCAGGATGATGCGGATGCCCTCTTTGGCGGCAGCGGCGCACAGGGCGCTGAACTCCTCGTTCGTGCCCAGCAGCGGGTCGGCCTTGAGGTAGTCCGCCGTGTTGTAGCGGTGGTTGGCGTGGGCCTCAAAAATCGGGTTCAGGTAGATGCAGGTCACACCTAAATCGCGCAGGTACGGCAGCTTTTGTTGGATTCCCGCGAAGTCGCCGCCGTAATAGTCCATGTTCAGGTAGCCCTCGCTCTGCTCGGTGGGCCAGAAATACGGCTCGCCGGTCTTGTCGGTGCGGTAGATGCGGTCTGCAAACGGCATCGCTTTGTCAGGCTTTCCCTCGCAGAAGCGGTCCGGGAAAATCTGATACATCGTGCCGTTTTTCAGCCAGTCGGGCGTCTTGAAGTCCGGCTCGTAGACCGTCAGCTGCCAGTCCTGACCGTCAGTCCAGCTGAGCACACCCTCACCGCCCGGCGTGCGGTAGATGCGGCGGAAGTCGGTGTAGAGGTCAAAGTGATAAAAGTACAGCCCCGAGGTCGTCGGCGTGACGGTCAGCGCGAAGTGGTTGACCTTGGGTGTCTGGCCCGTGAACTCCATGCGGTAGTGGACGGGGTCCTCGCAGTCTTTCGTCAGCACCAGATGCGGGTCAACGTAGCCGAGGTCCTCCGGCACGGTCAGGTTAAAGGTCACAGGCTGACCGGCCTTCACCGCCCCGAACGGGGATTTGCAGGTGAGGTCGAGGCTGTTGTAGAATGTGTGGGACATGGAAGTCTCCCCTTTACGTTAGCGTAAAGCCTTCTCCCCTGGGGGAGAAGGTGGCCCGGAGGGCCCGATGAGGGGAGAGCCTGCCGCTATGGCCCGGCAAAAGGGCGGCAGGGCAGACTTGGCCCTCATCAGTCACCTTCGGTGACAGCTTCCCACGATGGGGAAGCCTGCACAAAAAAGCCGTGCCCCGAACAGGGCACGGCAAAAATCAGATAACCAGATTATTTGACGGGAGTAGCGCCCCAGATGTCACGCGCATAGTCCATGATGGAACGGTCTGCGCTGAAGATGCCTGCGTTGGAGATGTTCTTCAGGCTCATGTGGTTCCACTTCTGCTTGTCGCGGTACAGCTCCTGCAGGTCGTGCTGGGCACGGCGGTAGTCCTTGAAGTCCGCCATGACCATGTACGGGTCGGAGTTGCGCAGGTTGCTGGTGACCTCGCTGAAGTTCTCGCCGTTCCAGCCCTTCTCCAGGAAGTCCAAAACTGCCATCGCGGTGTTGTCGCCGTTGATGAAGGCGTTCGGGTGGTAGCCCATGCCCTTCAGCGCGTTGACCTCGGGGGTCAGCATACCGAAGATGATCTCGTTCTCGTGGCCGGCAGCGTCGGCGATCTCAACGTTCGCGCCGTCCAGCGTGCCCAGCGTGATCGCGCCGTTCAGCATGAACTTCATGTTGCCGGTGCCGGATGCCTCGGTGCCGGCCAGAGAGATCTGCTCAGAGACCTCGGAGGCGGGCATCAGGCGCTCGGACAGGCTGACGCAGTAGTCCTCGAGGTAGACGATGCGCAGCTTGCCGCGGACAGCGGGATCCTCGTCGATCAGCTTGCCCAGCTTGCAGATCATGCGGATCATCTGCTTGGCCATGTAGTAGCCGGGGGCGGCCTTCGCGCCGAAGATGTAGGTCTTGGGGGTGAACTCGGCGTTGGGGTTGTTCTTCAGGTACAGGTACTCGGCAGCGATGTTCAGCGCGTTCAGGTGCTGGCGCTTGTACTCGTGCATACGCTTGACCTGGCAGTCAAAGATAGAATCAGGGTCAATGACCTGGCCGGTGGCCTTCTGCAGGTAGTTGGCAAAGTCGGCCTTGTTCTCACGCTTGACCTTGGCGGCGGCAGCCTGCACGGTCTTGTCGTCCACGAACTTCTCCAGCTTCTTCAGCTCGGAGGCGTCGGTCTTGAAGCCGTCACCGATGGTCTCCTCCAGCAGATGGGTCAGGCCCGGGTTGGAGCAGAGCAGCCAGCGGCGGTAGGCGATGCCGTTCGTGACGTTCTTGAATGCCTGCGGCTTGTACAGGAAGTAATCATGGAAAACGCTGTCCTTGATGATCTCACTGTGCAGCTTGGAAACGCCGTTGATGGCGTGGCAGGTGTAGGCGCAGATGTTGGCGGTGCGGACCTGATTGTCGCCGATGATCGCCATATAGTCGATCTTGCCCTGGTCGCCGGGGAAAGCCTTGGCCAGGTCGGCGCGGCAGCGGCGGTCCATCTCGCAGACGATCTGCCAGATGCGGGGCAGGGTGTTGCGGAAGATGTCCGCGTTCCACTTCTCCAGTGCCTCGCTCATGACGGTGTGGTTGGTGTAGGCAAAGACCTTGCGGCAGATGTCGAAGGCAGCGTCCCACTCGTAGCTGCACTCATCCAGCAGGATGCGCATCATCTCGGGGATGGCGACGGTGGGGTGGGTATCGTTCAGCTGGATGGCGACCTTGTCGGCCAGGTTGTCCAGCGTGCCGTACTGGTTCAGGTGGTTCTGCAGGATGTCTGCGATGGACGCGGCAGAGAAGAAGTACTGCTGGCGCAGACGCAGGATCTTGCCCTCGGTATGGTTGTCGTTGGGGTAGAGGATCTTGGAGATCAGCTCGGCAGAGGCAGACTGGCTGATAGCCGTGTTGTAGTTGCCGGCGTTGAAGCTGCTCATATCAAAGCTGGGGGCCTTAGCCTGCCACAGACGCAGCTTGGAAACACCGTTGGAGCCGTAACCGGCAACATACATATCGTTGGGCACGGCGATAACGGAGTTGTAGTTCTCATACTTGACGTGATGGAAGCCGCCCTCCCAGGTCTCGATGGCCTGGCCGTCAAAGCGGATCTCCTGGGCCTGGTCGGGATGGCTCTTGATCCAGACCTGACCGCCGGGCAGCCAGTTGTCAGCAGTCTCCTGCTGCCAGCCGTCCACGATCTTCTGCTTGAAGATGCCGTACTCGTACAGGATGGAGTAGCCGGTGCCGGGGATGCCGTCGGTGGCCATGCCGTCCAGATAGCAGGCGGCCAGGCGGCCCAGACCGCCGTTGCCCAGGCCCGCATCGGGCTCCTGCTCATAGATGGTGTCGATCTTGACGTCGGCATCAGCCAGCACGCTCTCGGCAACCTCGTTCAGGCCAAGGTTGAACAGGCTCGTGCGCAGGCTGCGGCCCATGAGGAACTCCATGCAGAGGTAGTAGACCTGCTTCTTGCCCTCGCCCAGGACCTTGGACTGGAACTGCTTCTGACGGTCGGACATGATCTGGCGGGTGATCATGGCCAGGCAGCGGTAGATCTGGTCAGCGGAGGCGGCGTCGATGGTGACGTTGCACTCACTCATCAGCTTGTCCTTGAGCAGCTTCTCAAATTCACGCTTTGTGTATTTCAAAATCGTTCTCTCCTTCTTTGCAGTCATGAGAATTCATGATTTTTGCGCTCTTTTCAGTGCTTTCAATAAACCACACTCTAGATTATAACGATATTTAGCGGATTGCGCAAGTCGAAATTGCCTGTTTGCAGGTTTTTTATACAATTCCGTCAAAAAGGGCTTTTGCAAATCGGTAATTTGTACTATAATAAATGTAAGATTCTGCGCGTCCACTGTAAATAAAGGCGTGCAGAGACCGGAAGGAGTATGATTATGGGTATGGCTACCTCAAAAGTGAGGCTGAACATCTGCGGTTCCAGCTATGTAGTCAACACGAGTGAGAGCGAGGATTACATGAAGAACCTCGCGGACCGACTGAACCTGGACATGAACGAGCTGATGGCGTCCTCGAACTCGGTCTCCATCACGACGGCGGCAGTCATGACCGCGCTGAACTATCGTGATGAGCTGGAAAAGGCCAGCGGCAGCGCCGACAATATGCGCCGCCAGATCAAGGACTACCTCGAGGATGCGGCCAGCGCCAAGATGGCTGCCGAGGAGGCCCGCCGTGAGAATGCGTCGCTCAAACGCCGTGTGGATGAGCTGGAGCGCCGCCTGCGCCGCAATCAGTTCCCGGCGGAGGACGAATGAGCCGCCCCGAGATTTTAGCCCCGGCGGGCAACCGTGAGATGCTTGGCGCCGCTGTTTTCAGCGGCGCTGATGCTGTTTATCTGGGGCTGACGGGCTTTAACGCGCGCCGCACGGCGGGCAACTTTACCCCCGACGAGCTGCGGGAGGCCGTGGCGTTCTGCCATGCCCGCGGCGTCAAGGTACATGTGACGCTGAATACGCTGGTCTATGACCGGGAGCTGTCCGGCCTGGCCGACGCCGTGCACGCCGTGGCTGCAGCCGGGGCGGATGCCGTCATTGCGGACGACCTGGCGACGGCGCAGCTGGTCAAAAGTATTGCACCGACGCTGCACCTGCACGGCTCGACCCAGATGAGCGTCCACACGCCCGAGGGCGCTAAGGAGCTTGCCGCGCTGGGCTATGACCGCGTCATTCTGGCGCGTGAGCTGTCGCTGGAGGAAATTCGTGCCGTCTGCGAGGCCAGCCCCATCGAGGTCGAGGTCTTTGTCCACGGTGCGCTCTGCATGAGCGTGTCCGGCCAGTGCATGATGAGCGCGTTCCTCGGCGGGCGCAGCGGCAACCGCGGCGCCTGTGCGGGTCCCTGCCGTCTGCCGTTTGACGCAAGTGCCGGTTTAAAACCCGGCCAGCCGGGCCGTGCCTGCCATTTGAGCTTAAAGGACATGGACTACATCCCGCACCTGCGGGAGCTGATGGACGCGGGTGTCGCCAGCGTGAAGATCGAGGGCCGCCTGCGCACGCCCGAGTACGCCGCGGCAGTCGTCACAGCCTGCCGTGCGGTCTGCGCGGGCCAGCCCTACGACGAAAAGCTCGTGCGCGACATCTTCTCGCGCTCGGGCTTCACCGACGGCTACCTGACGAACCGCAACGACGGCAAGATGTTCGGCGTGCGCACCGAGGCCGACGCCGCGGCGACCCGCGCCGCCACGCCCAAGGCACGCGAGCTGTTCCGCCGCGAGCTGCAGCGCGTGCCCGTACACTATGAATTGAGCGGCGGTGTGGAGGACGGCGGTGTCAAGCTGACCGCCCGCGACGACGACGGCCACAGGGTCAGCGTCTACAGCGCCGACGAGCCGCAGCCTGCCCAGAAGGACCCGCTGCCCGGTATTGAGCGCGCCCTCGGCAAGACCGGCGGCACGCCGTTTGTCATGGACGGCCTTGCCGCCGCGCCGGGGGAGGGGGGCTTCGGCTTCCTGCCCGGCGCTGCCTGGAACGAGCTGCGCCGCGAGGCGCTGGACAAGCTGCTGGAAAAGCGCAGCGAGGTCACGCCCCACGCCGTACAGGCGTTTGAAATGCCGACCTATCCCGCCCATACCGTGGGGCAGCTGCCCGCGCTGGCCGCCCGCTTTGCCAATGCGGCCCAGTGCCCGGCGGAGGCAGCGGAGAAGCTGCAATACCTGATTTTCCCGATTGCCGAAGCCGAGAGCATCCCCGAGGCATGGCGGGGGAAAACGCTGCTGGAGCTGCCGCGGGTCATGTTCGGCAGGCTCGAGCAAAAGACCGCCGCGCGGCTGGACGCCCTGCAGGACGCGGGCTTTGCCGGGGCGGTGGTCAACAACCCCGCCCAGCTGCGCTATACCGACGGCTGGACGCTGTACGGCGGCTTGGGCCTGAACGTCACGAACCCGATGAGCGCCGCGCGGTATGCGTCCCTGGGGGTGCAGGGCATGCTTTTGCAGCCCGAGACCGCGCTGACGGCCATGCAGGCCGTGGCCCCCGGCGTGCCCACGGCGGCGCTCTGCTACGGCCATCTGCCGCTGATGCTGACCCGCGCCTGCCCCCTGCGCAATGTGCGCGACTGCGGCAAATGCCCGGGCGGCGGCACGCTGCGGGACCGCAAGGGCCGCGACTTCACCGTGACCTGCTCGGCCCCCGGCGGGGCGGGTGTGCGCACAGTGTTCAACCCGGTGCCGCTCTACATGGGTGAGCGCCTGCGTGAGCTGCCCGTGGACGTGGCGGTAGCGGCCTTCACGACAGAGACCCCCGCCCGCGTATCCCAGATTTTGGACCTGCTTTTCAACGCCCAACCGTTTGACAGCGAGTTTACGCGTGGGTTATACTATACGAATAACTAACACCGCAGGCTGACCCGAAAAAGGGCGGCTTGCAAATAAAAAATAAGAAATAATAAATAATAAAGAATGTGGAGTTTGCGCCACGGCGCAAACAAATTTTTTGAGCGGAGCGCAGCGACGCGGTCCACCGCATTTATTATTTTTTATTTATTATTTATTATTTGAAAATCGGAGACTTTGCCCTATGAATCCCATTGTGAAATACAAAAAATTGGATGCCCGCGCCGTTGTGCCGCAATACGCTACGCCCGGCGCGGCGGCGGCGGACCTGTGCGCGGTGCTGGATACACCGCTGACGCTGGCCCCGATGCAGCGCGCCCTCGTGCCTACCGGCCTTGCCATCGAGCTGCCCGGCCCCGCGTGCGTCGCCCTTGTCTACGCCCGCAGCGGCCTGTCCATCAAGCACGGTCTCTGCATGGCGAACGGCGTTGGTGTCATTGACAGCGACTACCGCGGTGAGCTGCGCGTGCCGATGGTGAACCTGTCCAACGAACCCTACACCATCCAGCCCGGTGAGCGCGTCGCCCAGCTCTGCATTGCCCCTGTCTGGCAGGCAGCGTTTGCACCCACCGATGAACTGACCGACACCGCACGCGGTGCAGGCGGGTTTGGGTCGACGGGAAAATAAACGGCATTCGCCGCGAGGTTCTCTCCCCCACCGCCTGCGGGCGGAGCCCCCTCGCAGAGGGGGCCAAGAGCCCCTTGCCTCCCTCTGCGAGGGAGGTGGCGCCGCAGCGCCGGAGGGAGAGAACCTTCCGGCAGTGCCCTTTTCCTAAAATTTCTGCTCACACCTTGTTTCGGCAAACTCTGCGCACTCCGCCTTTTTATAATAGACCAGAAAGGAAGCACACTATGGCTCTGATCCTTGCCTCCGGCAGTCCGCGCCGGCGTGAGCTGATGTCCCTTATCACCCCCGACTATACTGTCATCACCAGCGATGTGGACGAGACGAAGATCGCGGCAGATTCCCCGGCGCACCTCGCCAAGGCTCTGGCCACCGCCAAGGCCCGCGCCGTGGCCGAGGAAAACCCCGATGACGTCGTCTGCGGCTTTGACACGGTGGTCGAGTGCGAGGGCGAGGTGTTCGGCAAGCCGAAGGACGAGGCCGACGCCGTGCGGATGCTGCGCGCACTCTCCGGGCGTGAGCACCGCGTCCACACCGGCGTCTGTATCTGCCGGGGCCGCCGTGCCGCCGCCACTGTCGAGACAACCGTTGTCCATTTCTCGCCCATCGCGGAGGACGACCTGTGCGCCTACGTGCGCACGCCGGAGCCCTACGACAAGGCGGGAGCCTATGCCATCCAGGGGCACGCGGCGCTGTGGTGTGCGGGCATCGAAGGGTGCTACTACAACATCATGGGGCTGCCGGTTCACCGCACGGCGCAGCTGCTGCGCGAGTTTACCTGACCCGGACAGCCCCGGAAACGGGAGTCTGTATGGGAAAAATCTGCAACTTTTTTACATGCTTTTTCGGGAGAATACACGCTATGTTTACCAAAGACATCGGCATTGATCTGGGCACCGCCAACACCCTTGTGTACATGAAGGGCCGCGGCATCATCATGCGCGAGCCAAGCGTCGTCGCCGTGGACCCGCGCAGCGACGAGCTGCGGGTGCGCAGCGTCGGCCATGAGGCCAAGGCGGTCATTGGCCGCGCACCCGGCTCCATCGTGGCGGTGCGCCCCCTCAAGGACGGCGTTATTGCGGATTTTGACGTTACCGCGGCCATGCTGCAGAGCTTCATCCGTCAGGCCTGCGGCAACAGCATTCTGGCTCGCCCCCGGGTCGTCATCTGCGTGCCCTCCGGTGTGACCGAGGTCGAGCGCCGCGCCGTGCGCCAGGCTGCAGCCAAGGCGGGCGCACGCCAGGTCACGGTCATCGAGGAGCCGATGGCCGCCGCCATCGGCAGCGGTCTGCCCACCACCGACGCCGTCGGCAGCATGATCGTGGACATCGGCGGCGGCACGGCGGAGGTCGCGGTCATCAGCCTGTCGGGCATCGTCGCCAGCCGCAGCGTGCGCTGCGCGGGCGACGCGCTGGACCAGAGCATCATCGCTTTCATCAAGCGCAAATACAACCTGCTGGTCGGTGAGCGCACGGCAGAGCAGATCAAGATCGAGATCGGCTCGGCCTGCCCGCAGGACCCCGAGACCAGCATGGAAATCAAAGGCCGCAACCTTGTGGACGGCCTGCCGAAGGACATTCTGATCCGCTCCGAGGAGGTCCGCGACGCCATGAACGACTGCCTGCTGCGCATCGTCGAGGCCATCAAGGACACGCTGGAATGCACCCCGCCCGAGCTGTCCAGCGACATCATTGACCGCGGCATCATGCTTTCCGGCGGCGGTGCGCTGCTTCGCGGGCTGGATACCCTCATCCAGAATGAGACGGGCATCGAGGTCCACATTGCCGAAAGCCCCCTGGACTGTGTAGCCCTCGGCGCCGGTGCCGTCCTCGACAACCCCGATCTGGCCGGACGCCGGAAAGAGGAAATGAGCTACTTATAAAATGAGGGCCTTCCCCCGATGGGAAAGCTTTTTCAACCGAAAAAAAGATTGACAAATGGGGAAAATCCGGCTATTATTAGATTGTTCGCATATACCCGGAGGGACGCTATGCCTTTACTCGATCAGGATCTGCCCGCCCGCGCACAGCAGGGGGACGAGAACGCGCTTGCCGCACTGATCGCCCGCATGATGCCGGCCATCCGCAAGGGTGCGGCGGAATGCACTGCCCCCGGCCTCGATTTTGACGATGCCGTGCAGGAGGGGCTGATCGGCCTGTTCCATGCTGTGCGCGGGTTTGACCCCGCTGCCGGGCAGACCTTCACGGCCTACGCCGCGGCATGCATCCGCCACGCGCAGCAGGACGCCCGCCGGGCGGCTCTGCGCAAAAAGCACGCGCCGCTGAACTACAGCGTGCCGCTGCCCGCCGCCGAGGAAAGCACCGACACCCGCCCCGGCCCCGAGGAGCTTGCTATCTTCGGCGAACAGTACGCGGACACGCTCCGCCGTATGCAGACCGAGCTTTCCGCGTTGGAACGCACGGTTTTAATGGCCGGGCTGGAAGGCCGCACCCCCGCGCAGACCGCGCGGGAGCTGGGACTTCCCGCCAAAAACGTGGCCAATGCGCTGGCCCGTGCGCGCCGCAAGCTGCGCGGTGCGCCCACAACCTAGGATTCAGGCGATTTGCCTGCGTCATATATCAACCTGCCCCCAGTAGCGCCTAAAATCAGTTCAGTTGGTCCATTCCCATTGCGTTGTTTTAGATTCTTCCGCGGGCAAAATAAACACAGAGGAGATACCCACTATGTTCGAAGACAAGACTTTGGTATGCAAGGATTGCGGCAAGGAGTTCGTTTGGACCGCCGGCGAGCAGGAGTTCTACGCCAGCCGTGGTTTCGAGAACCAGCCCCAGCGCTGCAAGCCCTGCCGTGATGCCCGCAAGAACTCTACCCGCGGCGAGCGCCAGATGTTCGACGCTACCTGCGCCAGCTGCGGCAAGGCCTGCAAGGTTCCCTTCCAGCCTCGCGAGGACCGTCCGGTCTACTGCAGCGAGTGCTTCGCTAAGATGAAGGAGAACGGCTGATTCACGCGCTTTTGCATGTAAACTGAGTTGAATGTTCCATTCCGCGCCCCGGCCTTACCGCCGGGGCGTGGTTTGTTATCGGGACGATTACAGGTTGATAGAATGAAAAAAACTCTCTCAAGGCTGCCGCGCGTCGTCCGGCTGGCGGCGCTGTCGGCGGTGCTGCTGGCTCTGTGCAGCAAGTCGTCGCCGCTCTACGCCTTCAACGACTGGATGGACGCAAACATCTTCTTCACGATGGGCCGCTCCATGCTCGGCGGCAGGGTGCTTTACCGTGACGTGTTCGACCACAAGGGCCCGGTGCTCTACCTGCTGTACGGGCTGGCGGGCCATGTCGGCGGCACAGACTTCCGCGGCGTGCTGGTGCTGGAAATCATCGCCATGACGTCGTTTCTGTACACGGGTCTGCGCACGGCGGAGCTGCTGGCGGGCCGCCGCCTTTCGGTGTGGTGGATGGCGCTGCCCGCAGCGGGCATGGCGGCCAGCCGCGCGTTCTCCCACGGCGGCAGTGCCGAGGAGCTGCTGCTGCCGTTTCTGGCGGCGGCGCTGTTCAGCCTGGTCAGGGCGCTGCACAGTCCTGTGGCCAAGCCGCTGCGCGCGGTCTGCGTGCAGGGCCTTCTGGCCGGGTGCGCGCTCTGGCTCAAGTACACGGTGCTGGGCTTCTACCTCGCGTGGGTCGTGGTGCTGGCGGCGCTCTACCTACGGCGCGGCTGGCTTGCGCAGCTGGGCCGCAGCGTGGGGGCGTACCTTGGCGGCATGGCGCTGGCCACGCTGCCGTGGGTCGTCTACTTCGGCGTACACGGTGCGCTGGGGGACTGGTTCACCGCCTACTTTTATGACAATCTCTTCCTTTATAAAGGGGAGGGCGGCGGTCTGCCCGCGCTGGCACAGCACCTGTGGTGGGCGGTGCGGGATGGCTTGCCCGCCGCGCTGCTGCTGGCGGCGTTCCTGCTCTGGGCGCTGCTGACCCGGCGTTTTGCCGCAGCGGGGGGCGTGGCCGCACTGGCCGCGGGGCTGGCCGCTACCAGTCTGATGGGCGGCTACCTGGTCTATTACGGGCTGGTGCTGGCGGTCTTTGCGCCGCTGGGCCTTGTGCCGCTGGTCCGCCTTGCGGAAAAGACCCCCGCGCCCGTCCGTACCGCGCTGCCCTGGGCCGTGCTGGCCGCGAGCGCTGCCGCCTGCTATGCCCTGACGCCCAACCGGGCACTGCGGGGCCGCGCCCGCGCCGATCTGCCCCAATACCGCTTTGCAGCGCAGATCAACGGCGGTAGCCTGCTGAACTACGGCACGCTGGACGGCGGCTTTTACACGGCGGCGGGCGTGCTGCCGCCCTGCAAATATTTCTGCGTGACGAACATGCCGCTGGACGACCAGTGGACCGACCAGCAGGCCGTATTGAAGGCCGGTGCTGTGGACTACGTCGTGGCGCTGACCGGCGACCTGCACGGCGATTTCCCGCAGTATGCGGTCATTGACCGGTGCAGCTATGACGGCGGCGAGGGCGAAGTGACCTGGTATCTCTACCAATTGCAGCGGTGATTTGCGTTTTTGTGCCCTATGCGGTATAATAGCACTGATCCCTGTACATCCTGCCAGAAAGGCAATGCCTATGAAACAAAAACTCACCCTGCGCCGCGTCCTCGTCAGCGCTGTGGCGGCGCTGGCTGCCGCTGCGGCGGTCTGGCTGCTCTGCCGCTGGGTCGGCTATGATTTGCAGCTGCGCATCGGCAATGAGCCGGTCTATGAAATCGCAAACGATGACTATACCCAGATCATTGATGTACCCGAGGACGGGCTTTGGCAGGCCGTCCCGCTGGAGGCGGGGCAGACGCTCTACGGCTGCCGCCTGCGGTTCAGCACCCACGGGGAGCTGTACCGCGCCGGTATGGTCATGGTCGATCTGTGTGATGCCGATGGCACGATCCTGCGCGAGGCGGCGGGCAACTACGCCAACATTTTCGATGACAACTTCACGGGCTTTGCCTTCGGCACGGCCTACACGGCGGCACAGGCGGAAACGCTCTGCCTGCACATCTATAACGTCGTCGAGTGGGAGGGGCCGCTCGGCCTCTGGGCCAGCACCGGCACGGTGGGGGCGCTGGCCCTGACCGCGGACGGCGTTGATGCCGACGCCACGCTGGCATTGCAGTATATGACCGACGATACCGGCAGTTGGCCGTCCGATTTGGCAAACGGGCTGGCCCCGCTGCTGGCGTTCACAGCGTTTGCCGCCGTGCTGCTGTTCGGCCTGCGTGCCCCGCTGCCGCTGACCGTGGCGGTGGTCGGCCTTGCGTGCGGACTGCTGTTTGTGCGCGTCACCCCGGCGCTCGTCGCGCCCGATGAATACACCCACCTGGCCGCAGCCTATGAGCTGGCCAGCCGCCTGGGCGGCGAGACGCCCGCCGACGAAAACGACTGTCTGTTGGTGAGGGAGAGTGATGCGCCGCACTTCGGCACCCGCAGCGGCGAGATCGGCATTCTGGCCTACAAGGCCGAGGCACTGGCCCGTCAGAAGGAAGCCGGCGGTCCCGACGCGCTGACCGCCGTCAGCGAGGCCAAGGCCGGGCAGGGCAGCGGCAACTACCTGCCGCAGGCGCTGGGCATCCGGCTGGCACGCAATGCCGGCGCTAACTTTTACACGATGCTGCGTCAGGCGCGGACCTTCAACCTGATTTTCTATCTGCTGCTGGCCGTGCTGGCTGTGGTGCTGGCTCCGGCGGCGGTGCGCGGGCTGCTGGCCTGCATTGCGCTGCTGCCGATGCCGCTGCAGCTGGCGGGCAGTCTCTCGCCCGATGCGTCGGTGCTGGGCATGGTGTTCTGCTACACGGCGCTCTGCCTGCGGCTGCGCACCAAAAAAGCCGTGTGGTGGGAAAAAATCCTGCTCATCGCCCTCGGCGGGGCTGTCGGCCCGGCCAAGGCCATCTACCTGCCGGTGGTGCTGCTCTGCTTTATCATCCCGGCGGACAACCTTGTGGGGCCGACGGAATTTGTTCGGGGCTCGTTTGGCGCGCGCGTGCGGTCCGGGCAGCTGATCCGGGAGGCCGTGCTCGTGCTGGCGGGCTGCCTGTGGCTCTCCGCCAACCTCGGCGAGCTGGCCTATGCCGCCCGCGACATGAATCAAATGCTTCTGGCCGTCGGCGCAGTGGGCGTTATCCTGCTGCTGGCACTGACGCGCCGTCTGTATGAAAAGGTACAGAATGACGCCAAAAAGCTGCGCCTGTTCAAGGGGGCGCTGGCCTGTGCCGTTGTGCTGGCCGTCCTCGGCGGAGTGCTTGCGCTGTCCCGCATGGGCGGCGGGCTGGCCCCCGACCAGCTGCTGATGACGAACCCCAACGGCGATTCCATCTGGACGTTCTCGCTGGGGTACATCTGCCGCAACCTGCCTGCCACGGCCAAGCTCCTGCTGCGCACGATCCCCGCGCAGGGTGCGCTCTGGCTGCAGGGCATTCTGGGCACGACGCTGGGAGAGCCGATCGTTTACCGCATTGACGTCAGCTGGCTGCTGGGCGTCGGGCTGGTGCTGGCGCTGCTGGCGGCAGCCCTGCCGGTGCAGGACGAACAAAATAAGCCGCTGCTGGGCCGCCGCACCGGCTTCGGCGTGCTGGGCATCATCCTCTGCGTTGCGGCGGCGTCGCTCGTCGTGGCGCTGAACTGGACGCCCATCAACTATGAAACGCTGTTCGGTATGCAGGGCCGCTACTGGCTGCCCGTGCTGCCGCTGGCGCTTCTGCTCGTCAAGGGAAACCGCAGCGTTTGTGCGCGGCGCGACCTTTCCCGCGGGGCGGCACTGGCCGTCACCGCCTGTACACTGTTGACCCTGCTGCAGGGCTATAGCCTATACGCAAGCTGGCAGCCGGTATCATAAATCTGCCTACACTATTATAAAGGAGACACTCTCATGACTGTTACGAAGAATACCATCATCGCCGAGATCCTGAACAACGACCCCACCCAGGGCTGCGTGCCCATCTTCCTGTCCACCGGTATGCACTGCCTGGGCTGCATGGCCTCCCATGGTGAGACCGTCGAGGAGGCCTGTGCTGTCCACGGCGTTGACGCCGACGAGCTCGTCGACGAGCTGAACGACTACTTTGCACACCTGTAATGCGCCGCGGCTCGATGCCCGCCTGGCCGCTGCCTATGATTTTGTACGTCCGGGGCACGCGGCGGCGGACATCGGCTGCGATCACGGCAAATTAAGCGCCGCACTGGCGGGCAGCGGACGCTGCCCGCTTGTTTTGGCTTGCGACCTGCGCCCCGGCCCGCTGGAAAAGGCCCGCGTGACCTGTGCGCCCTACGGGGATAAGGTGCAGTGCCGCTTGGGCAGCGGGCTTTCGGTTTTAGAACCCGGCGAGGTCGATGACATCATCATCGCCGGTATGGGCGCGGAGACAATCATTGAGATTCTGGAGGCGGCGCCCTGGGTGTTCGATGCGCGGTACAATTTGGTGCTGGTCCCCGCGACGAAGCACAGCATCCTGCGCCGCTGGCTGGCCCGCCGCGGCTTTGCACTGCGGGCCGAGACCCTCTGCCAAGCCGCAGGCCGGTGGTACGCCGTCATGAACGCGCAGTACACGGGTGCCGCCCGCGAGCCGGACGGGCTGTTCTGCCTGACCGGCCTGACGAACGGCCAGCCCGGGTGCAGCGAGTATTACGCAGTGCAGAATGAGAAGCTGAAAAAGTACCGTTTGGGTTTGCCGGAGGGGGAAGAAAACGAGGCTGTAGGAAAACTGATTGCGGAATTGGAGCATTTGTCCAAGCCGTGATGAATCACCTGCGCACAACCGTAAACGGCCACGGCGGCTAGAGGGCTGGCCGCCCTACAAGCACCCGGTACCGTGATTTGTAGGGGAGGGATTTATCCCTCCCGGGCACGTTGCCTATATTGCTCGTCTACTTTCCGCCGCCCTGTAGGGGCCGGGTATGCCCGGCCCGAAGCGTCAAATCAGGCACCCGCAGACGGGCGATCTCCGCAAGCCTGCGGTAAAACAGAATCCATCAGGAGGTAAAAACATGTCAGTAAGCGTACAGCAGATTTTGGGCTTTCTGCGGGCGGTGGCCCCGCAGGAGCTGGCATTGGATTGGGATAACGTCGGCCTGCTCGTCGATGCGGGTCAGCCCGTGGACGGTGTGCTGACCACGCTGGACATCACCCCCGCCGTCGTGCGGGAGGCTGTCGAAAACGACTGCCAGCTTATTGTCAGCCATCACCCGGTCATCTTCCATCCGCTCAGGACGCTGGCTGCCGATGATGTGCCCGCCCTGCTGATGAAAAACGGCATCTCGGCCATCTGTATGCACACAAACCTTGACGCGGCCCCGGGCGGCGTCAACGATACACTCTGCGACATCCTCGGCATCGCCGCCGAGGGCCGCGAGAGCTTCGCCGAAGGCTGCGGGCGCATCGGCACCACGATACCCACCACGGTGGAGGCGCTGGCCAAATTCTGCGCCGCCACGCTGCACAGCGGCGTCAAGTACGTGAACGGCCAAAAGCCTGTCACCTGCCTGGCCGAGGTCAGCGGCGGGGGCGGCAGTTACTTAGAGGAAGCCATCGCGCGCGGCGCGGACTGCCTTGTCACCGGCGAGGCAGCCCACCACATTGCGCTGCTGGCCAGGCAGAAGGGCATCGGCCTTGTGGTCGCGGGCCACTGGGGCACCGAGCACGCCATTGCCGATGTGCTGGCCGTTCAGCTGGAAAAGCAGTTCCCGGCCCTCACCGTCGCCCACGCCGAGGCTGATGCTGATCCGTATTCCTACCTATTATAATAAGGAGCCATTCCCATGTCCCTTGATGCCGCAACGCTGGCGCTGGTCGCCGGTGAACTGAAAAACACGCTGCTCGATGCCAAGATCGACAAAATTTTTGAGCCGACCCGCGACGAGGTGCTCATGACCCTGCGCACCCGCACCGAGACCCACCGTCTGCTGCTGTCGGCCCGCAGTGGCTCGGCCCGCGTCTGCCTGACGAAGGAGAGCTTCGAGAACCCGCTCACGCCGCCGGGCTTCTGTATGCTGCTGCGCAAGCACCTGACCGGCGGGCGGCTCATTGAGCTGCGCCGCGAGCCGGGGGACCGCATCGTCTATTTTGACTTCCGCTGCACGAACGAGATGGGCGACCTGGTCACGAACACGCTGGCCGTTGAGCTGATGGGCCGCTACTCCAATCTGGTGCTCGTGCAGGGCGGGCGCATCATTGACGCCCTCAAGCGGGTGGACTTTGACGACAGCGAGGTCCGCCAGCTGCTGCCGGGTCTGGCCTACACGCTGCCGCCCAAGCCCGCGCGGCCTGACTTTTTGGAGACGAGCGCCGCCGCCATCGTGGCCGCTGCGTGCGAGAAGGATCTGCCCGTTGCACAGGCGCTGGGCAAGACGGTGGCGGGCGTCGGCCCCGTCGTCGTGCGGGAGGCCGTCTGCCGCGCGCTGGGGGAAACGCCCGCGCTGGCCTGCGACCTGACCGCCGAGGAGAAGGCCGGGCTGGCCGCGGCCATCGACGAATTGAAGGACGAGCACGCCCACGGCGGCACGCCCACCGCGGTGCGTCTGCCCCAGCCGGACGGCGCACCGAAGCCCGTGGAGTTCAGCTTCTTTGTGCCGCAGCAGTACGGCAGCGCGGCAATTTTGACCCGGTATCCGTCCTACAGTGAGATGCTCGAGGACTACTACGCCACGAAGGACCGTGCCGAGCGCCTGCGCCAGAAAAGCCGTGAGCTGTACAAGACCGTCCACAATATGTATGACCGCGCCGTCCGCAAGCAGGCCGCGCGGAAGGAGGAACTGAGCCAGTCCGCCAAGGCCGACACGCTGCGCCTGTACGGCGAGCTTTTGCAGGCAAACCTCTGGGCCATCCACAAGGGTGACCGGCAGGTGACCGTGCAGAACTACTACACCGGCGAGGATGTGACCATACGCTTGGACCCGCGTCTGGGCGGCAACGAGAACGCGCAGAAGTATTTCCGCGATTATAAAAAGAAGCAGACCGCCCACGCCATGCTGCAAAAGCTGCTGGTGGAGGGCGAGGCCGAGATCGAGTATCTGCGCACGGTGCTGTATGAGGTGGAGAGCGCCCCCGGCGAGATGGCACTGAAAGAGATCCGCGCCGAGCTGAAAAGCCAGGGCTACTTAAAGTATTACAAGCAGCGGGACCGCAAGCAGAAGCCCGCGGACTTCCTGCGGTATACCTCGAGCGACGGGTTTGAGATCCTGGTGGGTCGCAACAACCTGCAGAACGACAAGCTGACCCTGCACACCGCCCGCGGCAAGGACCTGTGGTTCCACGTCCAGAAGGCACCCGGCAGCCACTGCGTCGTTATGAGCCGCGGAGAGGACATCCCCGACACGACCAAACAGGAGGCCGCCGAGCTGGCCGTCCTGCATTCGAGCCAGAACGGCGGTGCAAAGGTCGCCGTGGACACCACCGAGGTCAAAAATATATGGAAGGCCAACGGGGCGAAACCGGGCATGGTGCTGTACGAGGTCTACACGACGGTCTACGTGACGCCGCGTGAAGGGCTGGAGGAGCAGCTGAAAAAACGGTAAATGTAGGGGGCGGCGTCCCCGACGCCCCGCAGGCCGATGTGGACAGCGCCCCCTACAATCTGCCGCACGGTAGGGGCCGGGCATGCCCGGCCCGCGGCCTTCCCGCAGGAGGTCGTCTGCCATACAGCTGCGGGCCGCACATGTGCGGCCCCTACAAGGCATCCGCCTGCGGGGTGATGCGAACATCGACCCCTACAACCTGCCGTTCACGCCTGCTTTGTAGGGAGCGGTCTTGACCGCTCCGCGCGGCTTAAAGGAAAACAGTCGCTTATGGGAGAGCCTGCGGGCCGATGCAAGCATCGGCCCCTACGGGTGCCTTTAGTAGGAGGTGTGTGTCATGAAAAAGTACGCTGTAATTCTTTCCTCTCTTGCCTTTTTGCTCACCGCCTGCTCTGCTGCCCCGGCGGACAGCGTGTCGGCAACCCCCGTGCCGACAGAAACGCCCGCGCCCACGGTAGAGCCGACCCCGGAGCCGACGGCCACCCCGTCCCCGACGCCTGCGCCGACGATGGCGGTGTACGATGAGGTCCCCTTCGACGATTGGCGGGACGGTGCAGGCTGCACGATGCCGGACTACACGTTCAGCGCACCGCATAAGCCACAGCCGCAGGAACAGGTCACATGGCCCGAGGACGGCGTGACGCTCCGCTATAATGCACAGACGCTGGAAGAAGCAGCGGAGATTTTCCACACCACGGTGGAAAACTTAAAGGAGTTGAACCCGGACTGGCAGGACAAATACAGCCGCGCCATTGGGTGCTACTGGGCCCTGAAAGTACAGGCCGAACCCTACACCCTGCCCATGAACAACGTGGTGACGGTCACAGTCAATGCACCGTGGGTCGAGAGCTACTATGACCGCACCGAAGTCTGCGATGTTCCCGCGTCGCTGGACAAGCAGGCTCGGGCCGCGCTGGCCTCGGCGTATTACTTCCAATATCACTGGTGGGGGATGCACGCGGGCTTTTTGCCCTATGAGAAACTGGACGAGCCGGTTGGGTTTTTCAACTACCGCGCGGCGGACGGCGCGTTTTACACGAAGTTCTCGGAGTTCGGCAGCTTTCTGCACACGGTCTACTCCGATGCCTGGGTGGACGATATGCTGAGCATGGACCCCGCACCCTTTGCCGAGGGCGAAAACGACACTATCCTGACGCTGGACGGTGACCGCGGCGGCAACATCGCCTACTGCGGGCATCTTTTCACCGAGCCGGAGCTGCAGCCCGACGGCAGCCTTGCATTCTGGCAGCTCTCGCTGACCTGCGAGAGCGACGATTTTAAAGGCTGGGCGGGGGAGGAGACGATTGTGCCCGATACCGCCACTGTAACGATGGTGCGATTGGTGCCGACGGAGAATGGCTGGCGGGTGGATGCGCTGGAGCTGCCGAATTAACCCCCTTGGCCACCTCTGGGAGGGGGCTCCGCCCGCAGGCGGTGGGGGAGAGAACTTTGCGGCTGCCCGAAATATTTCGGGTGAAGGCAAGGCTCTCTCCCTCCGGCCCTGCGGGGCCACCTCCCTCGCAGAGGGAGGCAAGGAGCAGACAGTGACAATTTCCTTACAAATTGCCCACAAATCCAACAAACTTTCCCCAAAAACCATGCACTCTGTTGAAAACTCATACAACCCCCACTACTTTCGGCATAACGTAAAAATTTCTCAAAAAAATTTTATAAAAATGCCAAAAAACACTTGCAACACCGGGAGACGTGTGCTATAATACATCTTGGCTGCGGAAGGCTTGTGCAGAATAAGCAAGCTGCGCAAGCCGCGATATGCGTTGATGCGGGAGGTTGCCGCCGTAAAGCCGAAGGGCTGGCGGGTTTTTCCGCGGAGTATGTCCGATCTTAGAACCGGGCGAAAGAATTACGGAAACAAAGGGATATGTACGCCACTGCATTCTGCGGTGCGGACCAATGTTCACCTTACTTTGTGATGATTCTTTCCGGGAGAACTGTGCGAACACGGTTCACCGGATTTTGTCATGCGAAAAGGTTGAACACCCGGAAACGTGTGTGATTTATCGGCTCGCCTAAGGCGCAAAATTTTATAGGAGGCGAATGCAATGGCAGTCAAAGAAAAAATCAGAATCCGTCTGAAGAGCTACGATGCATCCCTGATCGATGCTGCGGCACAGAAGATCGTGGAGACCGCTAAGCGCACTGGCGCTCGCGTTTCCGGCCCGATTCCTCTGCCCACCGACAAGGAGGTCGTCACGATCCTGCGCGCTGTCCACAAGTACAAGGACAGCCGTGAGCAGTTCGAGACCCGCACGCACAAGCGTCTGATCGACATTCTGAAGCCGTCCAACAAGACGGTCGAGGCTCTCATGAGCCTGCAGCTCCCCGCCGGCGTTGACATCGAGATCAAGCTGTAATCGAGTTTCTACATTATAATGGCCGATACGCGCGGCCGTGATCCGTGAACGGTCGGCGTGTAGTGGAAAGACACGGTAAAGCACCATCTCGCTGCAATGCAAACAGCGGAGAGGTCATGTTGATGGGAAACCACCAACCAATAACCTTTACAGGAGGACAAACACAATGCAAAAAGGTATCATCGGCAAGAAGCTGGGCATGACCCAGCTGTTCGACGCCAACGGCAAGGTCGTTCCGGTCACCATCATCGAGGCCGGCCCCTGCACCGTCGTGCAGAAGAAGACCGTTGAGTCTGACGGCTACCAGGCTGTTCAGATGGGCTACGGCGAAGTGAGCGCCAAGAAGGTCAACAAGGCCGCCAAGGGTCACTTCGACAAGGCTGACGTCGCTCCCAAGCGCACCCTGCGTGAGTTCCGCTTTGATGACATCGCTGCCGTCAATGTCGGCGACATCCTCAAGGCTGATGTCTTCGCAGAGGGCGACAAGGTTGACGTTGTCGGCACCAGCAAGGGCAAGGGCTATCAGGGCGTTATCAAGCGCTTTGGCCAGCACCGCCTGCGTGAGAGCCACGGCACCGGCCCTGTTGCACGTCATGCCGGTTCTAACGGTTCCACTTCCAGCCCGTCCCGCGTGTTCAAGGGCAAGCGTCTGCCCGGCCACATGGGTGCGGTCCGCGTGACCGTCCAGAACCTGAGCATCGTTAAAGTCGATGCTGAGAACAATCTGATCGCGATCAAGGGTGCGATCCCCGGCCCGAAGGGCTCGGTCGTGACCATCCACGACAGCGTGAAAGCGTAAAGGAGGAAAACACAATGGCACAGTTTGATGTCGTCGATATGAACGGCAAGAAGGTTTCCACCGTTGAGCTTTCCGACGCCGTGTTCGGGATCACCCCGAACGAGAAGGCTGTCCACGAGGCAGTCGTCAACTTCCTGGCCAACCAGCGCCAGGGCACCCAGAACACCAAGATCCGCAAGGAAGTCCGCGGCGGCGGCAAGAAGCCTTGGCGCCAGAAGGGCACCGGCCACGCTCGTCAGGGCTCTATCCGTGCTCCGCAGTGGACCCACGGCGGTGTTGCTCTGGGCCCCAAGCCCCGCAGCTACTACTACACCATCAACAAGAAGGTCAAGCGTCTGGCTCTACTCAGCGCCCTGTCTGACAAGGCTGCCAACGGCAACATGATCCTGGTCGACAAGATCGCCGCTGACGAGTACAAGACCAAGACCGTCGTTGCTTTCCTGGCCGCTGTCGGCGCAGGCAAGAAGAACCTGATCGTCAATGACACTCTGGACGCCAAGTTCGTCAAGAGCGCCGCCAACATCCCCGGTGTCCAGACCGCCGCTACCGGCATCAACACCTACGATGTTGTCAACGCCGACAAGCTCATCCTGAGCGTTGACGCTGCCAAGAAACTTGAGGAGGTATATGCGTGATGAAATTCGCACAGGACATCGTTCTCGCCCCCGTCATCACCGAGAACTCCATGGCTGGCATCGCTGACAAGAAGTACACCTTCAAGGTCGCTACCGACGCCACCAAGATCGACATCGCCAACGCTGTTGAAGAGCTGTTCGGCGTGAAGGTCGCCAAGGTCAACACCATCTCCGTCCGTGGTCGCTATCGCCGCCAGGGCATGCACGCCGGCTACACTGCCAAGAGCAAGAAGGCCATCGTCACCCTGACTGCCGACTCCAAGGAGATCGAGTTCTTCAACTCCATGGTTTGATGACCGGATGGCCGCAAGGCCGTCTTGAGGACCCCGCCGAGGGGCCCGGTTATGGGGATATGACCCCGATAAAAATTCATAAGATAACAACAAGGAGATCAACATGGCTATCAAGAAGTACAAGCCGACTACCCCCGGTCGCCGTGGCATGACTGTTACTGACTACAGCGTGCTGTCCAAGGTCGATCCGGAGCGCAGCCTGCTCGAGTCCAAGAAGAAGCATGCCGGCCGCAACAACACCGGCAAGATCACCGTCCGCCATCACGGCGGCGGCAACCGCGTCAAGTACCGTGTCATCGACTTCAAGCGCAACAAGTTTGATGTCCCCGCCACCGTCAAGACGCTGGAGTATGACCCGAACCGTTCCGCCTTCATCGCACTCGTTGAGTACGAGGACGGCGCCAAGAGCTACATCCTGGCTCCCGATGGTCTGAAGGTTGGCGACACCATCATGGCTGGCCCCAACGCTGACATCAAGCCCGGCAACGCTCTGCCCTTCGAGAACATCCCCGTTGGTACCATGATCCACAACATCGAGCTGTATCCCGGCAAGGGCGGCCAGCTGGTCCGTTCCGCTGGCGTTATGGCGCAGCTGATGGCTAAGGAGAATGGTTACGCTCTGGTCCGTCTGCCCTCCGGTGAGATGCGCAACGTTCGTCTGAACTGCATCGCCACCATCGGCGTTGTTTCCAACCTCGACCACGAGAACGTCAACCTCGGCAAGGCCGGCCGCAAGCGCCACATGGGCGTCCGCCCCGGCAGCCGTGGTTCCGTCATGAACCCCTGCGACCATCCTCATGGTGGTGGCGAGGGCCGCGCTCCGGTTGGTCATTCCAGCCCGCGTACTCCGTGGGGCAAGCCCGCTCTGGGCCTGAAGACCCGCAAACACAAGGCTCGCAGCGACAAGTTCATTGTCAAGCGCGCCAACGGCTAAGGGAGGTTTTTGAACAATGTCTAGAAGCACTAAGAAGGGCCCTTACGTTCTGCCTTCCCTGTACAAGAAGGTTGAGGCTCTGAACGAGGCTGGCAAGAAGAGCGTCGTGAAGACCTGGAGCCGCTCCTCCACCATCTTCCCCGAGTTCGTCGGTCACACCTTCGCCGTCCATGACGGCCGCAAGCATGTGCCCGTGTACGTTACCGAGGACATGGTTGGCCACAAGCTGGGCGAGTTTGCACCTACCCGCAAGTTCACCGGCCACGTCGGCGCTAAGACCGCCGGCAAATAAGAGAGGAGGAACATCGAATGGAAGCACGGGCTATTCTCCGTTACGCCCGCATTAGTCCCCGTAAGGTTTCGATCGTGATGGACCTCATCCGTAACAAACCCCTGGACGAAGCGCTGGCTATCCTGCAGTACACCCCGAAGGCCGCCTGCGAGCCCCTTCTCAAGCTGGTGAATTCTGCTGCCGCTAATGCGGAAAACAACTTCAACATGGATCGCAACAATCTCTACGTCGCAGAATGCTACGTCTGCCCCGGCCCCACGCTCAAGCGCATCATGCCTCGCGCACAGGGCCGTGCATACCGCATCCTGAAGCGCACCAGCCACATGACTGTTGTGCTGAAAGAGAAACAGTAAGGAGGTAAACAAATGGGCCAGAAAGTCAATCCCCACGGCATGCGCGTGGGTGTTATCAAAGATTGGGACAGCCGCTGGTTTACCTCTAAGCAGGCATTCGGCGACACCCTGGTCGAGGATTACAAGATCCGTAAGACCCTGAAGAAGCAGCTGTACGCTGCCGGCGTTCCCAAGATCGAGATCGAGCGTACCGTCGACTCCCAGACCGGTGCCCCCCGCGTGAAGGTCAATGTCTTCTGCGCAAAGCCGGGCATCGTGATCGGCAAGGGCGGTGCTGAGAGCGCCAAGATCGAGAAGCAGCTGGCAAAGCTGACCGGCAAGGCCGTCAACCTCAACATCATTGAGGTCAAGGGCACCACCACCAATGCACAGCTCGTTGCTGAGGACGTTGCTTCCCAGCTGGAGCGCCGCATCGCTTTCCGCCGCGCTATGAAGCAGGCCATCCGCAATGCCATGCAGCCCCGTGACCGCAGCGCCACGCCTGCCAAGGGTATCAAGGTCACCTGCTCCGGCCGTCTGGCCGGCGCGGACATCGCCCGCGTTGAGAGCTACCATGAGGGCACCATCCCCCTGCAGACTCTGCGCGCTGACATCGACTACGGCTTCGCTGAGGCCAACACCACCTACGGTAAGGTCGGCGTCAAGGTTTGGATCTACAAAGGCGAGATCCTGAAGGGCGCCAAAGCCCCCGCCAAGAAGGAAGGAGGCAAACAGTAATGTTACTGCCGAAGCGTGTTAAGTATCGCCGCGTTCAGCGCGGCCGCATGACCGGTAAGGCCATGCGCGGCAACAAGGTCAACCAGGGCGATTACGGCCTGGTCGCTCTCGAGCCGGCTTGGATCACCTCCAACCAGATCGAGGCAGCCCGTGTTGCCATGACCCGTTATATCAAGCGTGGCGGCAAGGTCTGGATCAAGATCTTCCCCGACAAGCCCGTTACCGAGAAGCCGGCCGGCACCCGAATGGGTTCCGGTAAGGGCAGCCCCGAGTACTGGGTCGCCGTCGTCAAGCCGGGCCGCGTGCTCTTCGAGCTGGCTGATGTCAACGAGGAGACCGCTCGCGAGGCCCTGCGTCTGGCCAGCCACAAGCTGCCGATTCGCTGCAAATTCGTCAAGCGCGAGGAGCTTGACACTGTAAAGGAGGGTGACGCTGAATGAAAGCCACTGAACTGCGCGAAATGACCGATGTCGAGCTGAACAAGCAGCTCAAGGACCTGAAGGCCGAACTCTTCAACCTGCGCTTTCAGCACGCCATCAACCAGTTGGACAACCCCATTCGCATCGAGGCCGTTAAGAAGGACATCGCCCGCGTGATGACCGTCCTGGCTGAGAAGAATGCCAAGAACGCTTAAGAGGGAGGGTAAAGCATGGAACGTAATCTGAGAAAGACCCGTGTGGGCGTCGTTGTCTCCGACAAGATGGACAAGACCATCGTTGTCGCTGTTAAGGACAGCGTCCAGCACCCTCTGTACAAGAAGATCTTGAAGCGCACCAAGAAGTTCAAGGCCCATGACGAGAACAACGAAGCCGGCATCGGCGACCGCGTCGAGATCATGGAGACCCGCAAGATCTCCAAGGACGTCAACTGGCGTCTCGTGAAGATCATCGAGAAGGCAAAATAATCAGCCTGGTACTTTGAAAGGAGGACCTGAAAGATGGTTCAGATGCAAACTTATCTCAAAGTGGCCGACAATACCGGTGCTAAGGAGTTAATGTGCTTCCGTGTACTGGGCGGTACCCGCAAGAGATACGCAAACATCGGTGACATCGTGGTTTGCAGCGTCAAGAAGGCTGCTCCCGGTGGTACCGTGAAGAAGGGCGACGTGGTCAAGGCCGTCATCGTCCGTAGCAAGCACGGCCTGCGCCGTGACGACGGCTCCTACATCCGCTTTGATGAGAACGCCGCCGTTATCGTCATGGCCGACAAGAGCCCCAAGGGCACTCGTATCTTTGGACCCGTCGCTCGCGAGCTGCGCGACGCCGGCTTCACCAAGATCCTGAGCCTGGCTCCGGAATCGCTGTAAGGAGGTTTTAATTAAATGAACAATCTTCATGTTAAAACCGGCGACAACGTCATGGTCATCTCCGGCAAGTGCAAGGGCAAGACCGGCAAGGTCCTGCAGACCTCCCCGAAAGAGGGCAAGGTCATTGTCGAGGGCCTGAACATGGTCACGAAGCACGTCAAGCCTCGCCGTCAGGGCGAGCAGGGCGGCATCGTCAAGGCCGAGGGCGCTATCTACGCCTGCAAGGTCATGCCCGTCTGCCCCAAGTGTGGCAAGGCCACCCGCGTGGGCCATTCTGTCAAGGACGGCAAGACCGTCCGCGTTTGCCGCAAGTGCGGCGCTGAACTGTAAGGGAGGAGTACACAATGGCACGTTTGCAAGAACAGTATGTCAACGAGATCGCTCCGGCCCTGAACAAAAAGTTCGGCTACAAGAGCGTTATGCAGATCCCCAAGCTGGATAAGGTCATCATCAACGTTGCCGCTGGTGAGGCCAAGGAGAACGCCAAGGTCATCGACGCCATCGTCGCTGACCTGGGCCAGATCACCGGCCAGAAGGCCATCGTCTGCAAGGCCCGCAAGAGCGTTGCAAACTTCAAGCTGCGCGAGGGCATGCCCATCGGCGCAAAGGTCACCCTGCGTGGTGAGCGTATGTACGAGTTCGTTGACCGCCTCTTCAATGTCGCGCTGCCCCGCGTTCGCGACTTCCGCGGCATCAACGGCAACTCCTTCGATGGCCGCGGCAACTACGCCTTCGGCCTGAAGGAGCAGATCATCTTCCCCGAGATCGACTTCGACAAGGTCGATGCGATCCGCGGCATGGACATCTGCTTCGTCACCACCGCTAAGACCGACGAGGAGGCCAAGGAGCTGCTGAAGGCTCTGGGCGCTCCGTTCGCTAACTAAGGGAGGGAACTCACATGGCAAAAACTTCTATGAAGCTCAAGCAGCAGCGTCCCGCCAAGTTCTCGACCCGCGCTTACAACCGCTGCAAGATCTGCGGTCGTCCCCACGCTTACCTGCGCAAGTACGGTGTCTGCCGTATCTGCTTCCGTGAGCTGGCTTACAAGGGCGAGATCCCCGGCGTCAAGAAGGCTTCTTGGTAAGCCCTTGATTGCTTCTGTCTGAACGAATTAACAACACTCTTAAACACAACCTAAGGAGGTTAGTGGCATGCAAATCACCGATCCTATCGCGGACCTGCTGACCCGCATCCGCAATGCTAGCACTGCCAAACACCCTTCCGTGGATATCCCCGCATCTAACCTGAAGAAGGCGATCTGCCAGATTCTGGTTGACGAGGGCTACATCAAGGGTATGAAAGTGACCGAGGACAATAAGCAGGGGACCATCACCCTGACCCTGAAGTACCAGGAGAACGGTACTCCGGTCATCGCCGGCCTGAAGCGCGTTTCTAAGCCGGGCCTGCGTATTTACACCAACTGCGAGGATATGCCCAAGGTCATGAAGGGCCTGGGCACCGCAATCATCTCCACCTCTAAAGGCGTCATGACCGACAAGGCAGCCCGCGCTGCTCACGTCGGCGGTGAAGTTCTCGCCTTTGTGTGGTAAGAAAGGGGTATAGACAATGTCGAGAATTGGAAGAAAACCCATCGTCATTCCCGCCGGTGTGGAAGTGAAGGTCGATGCGGCCGAGCACGCTATCACCGTTAAGGGCCCCAAGGGTACCCTGCATTCCAAGTTTCATCCTCTGATGACTGTTGCTGTCGAGGGCAATGAGATTTTGGTTACCCGCCCCAATGACGAGAAGGAGGCACGCAGCCTCCATGGCCTGACCCGCACCCTGATCCATAACATGGTCGTCGGTGTTACCGAGGGCTTCCGCAAGGATCTGGAAATTCAGGGCGTCGGCTATCGTGCCGCCAAGCAGGGCAGCAAGCTGACCCTGACCCTGGGCTTCTCTCATCCCGTTGAGTTTGAGGACACCGATACCATCAAGATCGAGCTGAAGGATGCTCTGCATTTCAGCATCACCGGTATCGACAAGCAGGAGGTCGGCCAGTTCGCTGCCGAGGTCCGCGGTGTCCGCCCGCCCGAGCCGTACAAGGGCAAGGGCATCCGCTATGTTGGCGAGTATGTCATCCGCAAGGAAGGCAAAGCCGGCAAGGGTAAATAATAGGAGAGGAGAAACATTATGGTCAACAAGGCTGATAAGAACGTTGCTCGTCTGCGCCGCCACCGTCGTGTCCGCGGCAAGATCAGCGGCACTGCTGCTCGTCCCCGTCTGGATGTTTTCCGCTCTGCCAAGCACATCTACGCTCAGGTCATCGATGATGAGCAGGGCGTGACCCTGGCCAGCGCTTCCAGCATGGACAAAGATTTCAACGCTTACGGCGGCAACGTCGAAGCTGCTAAGAAGGTTGGCGAGAACATCGCCAAGAAGTGCCTTGAGAAGGGCATCACTGAGGTCGTCTACGATCGTGGCGGCTTCGTTTACCACGGCCGTGTGCAGGCTCTCGCTGAGGGTGCCCGCGAGGCCGGTCTGAAGCTGTAAGGAGGGAGAAGATACAATGGCCATGCAGAGAAGACAAGAAGATGACGGCATGATCACCAAGGTCGTCTCCATCAACCGCGTTTCCAAGACTGTCAAGGGCGGCCGCGTTATGAAGTTCGCTGCTCTGATCGTTGTGGGCGACGGCAAGGGCAACATCGGCTACGGCGTCGGCAAGTCCGGCGAGGTTCCCGAGGCTATCCGCAAGGGTGAGGGCGCTGCCAAGAAGAACATGCGCAAGGTCTGCCTGAAGGGCACCACCATTCCTCACGAGATCGTCGGCGAGTACGGTGCAGGCCGCGTCCTGATGCGTCCCGCTGCCCCCGGTACCGGCGTTCTGGCCGGCGGCCCCGTCCGTGCCGTGCTCGAGTGCGCCGGCATCAAGGACATCCGCGCCAAGAGCCTGCGTTCCAACAACCCCATCAACGTCACTGCTGCTACCTTCGCAGGCCTGTGCGGCCTGACCGACGCCGAGAGCGTCGCTGCTAAGCGCGGCAAGACCGTTGCCGAGATCTTGGGCTAAGGAGGGTACCACAATGGAGAAAGTTACCATTCGTCTCGCCAAGAGCCTGATCGGCCGCGGCAAAGAGCAGATCGCCGTTGCGCACTCCCTGGGCCTGAACCGCCCCGGTGAGGTTACCGAGCAGCCCGACAACGCGGCTACCCAGGGCAAGATCGCCAAGATCGCTCACCTGGTCGTCGTGACCAAGGGCTAATGCAAGGAGGTGCAAGCATGAAACTTCACGAACTGAAAGCTTCCGCCGGCGCCCGTAAGGCCGTGACCCGCAAGGGCCGCGGTGCTGGTTCCGGCAACGGCAAGACCGCTGGCTTCGGCCACAAGGGTCAGAAGGCCCGCAGCGGCGTCAAGAAGGCTGGCTTCGAAGGCGGCCAGATGCCTCTGCAGCGTCGTCTGCCGAAGCGCGGTTTCAACAACATTTTCGCAACCAAGTATGTTACCATCAAGGTGTCTGACCTCGAGAAGTTCGAGGCCGGTGCTACCGTTGATACCGAGGCACTGCTGAAGGCCGGCATCATCTCCAAGACGCTGGACGGCGTCAAGGTGCTGGGCAATGGCGAGCTGACCAAGGCTCTGAATGTCAAGGTCGCTGCTTATACAGCCTCCGCCAAGGAAAAAATCGAGAAAGCAGGCGGGAAGGCTGAGGTGATGTAAGGTGCTGGAAACCTTCCGTAACGCATGGAAGATTGAAGATCTGCGCAAGCGTCTTCTGTTCACCCTTCTGATCCTCGTTCTGTTCCGTCTCGGCTGTGCGCTCCCTGTGCCGTACATTAGCGCAGGCGCGCTTACCTCGATGTTCGCCGGCGGCAACGGCGATATGCTGGAGTACCTGAACATGATGAGCGGCGGCGCTCTGAGCGAATGCACATTGTTCGCCCTGGGTGTGCAGCCCGCCATCAATGCCTCCATCATTATGCAGCTGCTGGCAGTAGCCATTCCGTATCTGGAAAACCTCGCCAAGGAAGGTGAGGAGGGCCAGCGCAAGATGCGCCGCATCACCAACTATGTTGGCGCGGGCATCGGTCTGATGCTGTCCATCGGCTACTACTTCATCATCCGCAATATGGGCGCTCTGTCCTACACGGAGGGCTTTGCGGGCATCTTCAGCGCAGTCGTTATCGTGCTGTCCTTCACGGCGGGCTCTCAGCTCTGCACCTGGATGGGCAACCAGATCGACTCCAAGGGTATCGGCAACGGTCTCTCGCTGATGATCTTCGCAGGCATCGTGGCCCGCTGGTCCAGCATCTACACTGCTACGACCAACATCCTGGCCCGCGCCCAGAACGGTGAGCCGTTCTTCTACATCATGCTGCCCCTGCTGGTCGTCCTGGCCCTGGTCGCCGTGCTCTTCGTCGTCATCCTGACGAACGCGGAGCGCCGCATTCCGGTCCAGTATGCCAAGCGCGTTATGGGCCGCAAGATGTACGGCGGTCAGGCCAGCTACATCCCCATCAAGGTCAACATGACCGGCGTTATGCCCATCATCTTTGCCTCGACGCTGTGCAGCCTGCCCGGTCTGATCTTCCGGTTCATCAATCTGGATGCTTCCTCGCATCCGGCGCTGTACGCTTTCTTCAGCGTGTTCAATTACAACAGCGCTCTTTACCTCATCGTTTACGTGCTGCTGATCGTTGCGTTCAACTACTTCTACGTTGCGATCCAGTACAACCCCGTGGACATTGCCAACCAGCTCCGCAAGAACAACGGCACCATCCCCGGCATCCGTCCGGGCAAGCCCACCAGCGATTTCATCACGAAGACCCTGTCCAAGATCACTCTGATCGGCGCGGTCTTCCTGGCCATCGTGGCAGGCTTCCCCATCATCCTCGGCAACATCACCGGCACCTCCATCCAGCTGGGTGGTACTACGCTGCTGATCGTCGTGGGTGTGGCGCTTGAGACCGGCCGTTCTCTGGAAGGCTATATGACCGCCCGTTACCACAAAGGGTTCTTGGAATAAGAGAAAGGGAATGTACGATGAAACTGATCCTTTTGGGCGCCCCCGGCGCCGGCAAGGGAACTCAGGCAGAGATCCTCTGCGATAAGCTGGGTATCCCGACCATTTCCACCGGCAACATTCTGCGTGCCGCCGTCAAGGACGGCACCCCGATGGGCAAAAAGGCAAAAGGCTTTATGGACGCCGGTGCTCTGGTGCCTGACGACGTGATCGTCGGCATCGTGAAGGAGCGCCTGGCCGAGCCTGACTGCGCGAAGGGCTTTATCCTCGACGGTATGCCGCGCACGATTGCCCAGGGCGAGGCCCTGGAGCAGATGGGCGTGGAGATCGACAAGGTCGTGAACCTGATCGTTCCCGACGAGGCCATCACCCGCCGCATGTCCGGCCGCCGCGTTTGCGCAAAATGCGGTGCCAGCTACCACATCGTCAACAAACCCAGTGCCAAAGAGGGCGTTTGTGACCGCTGCGGCGGTGAGCTTGCCATCCGCAAGGATGATGAGCCTGCCACCGTACTGGATCGCCTGAAGGCTTACCACGAGCAGACCGAGCCGCTGGTCGAGTTCTATCGCCAGCGCGGCAAGCTTGTGGAGGTACCCGACCAGGGTTCCATCGAGGCCACGACTGCGTTCCTTCTCAAGCTTTTGGAGGCTTAATCATCCATGATCCAAATCAAAAACGCTGCCGAGCTGCAGAAAATGCGCAAGGCATGCGCGATCAGCGCTGCTGCCTTGAAGGCTGGCGGCGAAGCGATTGAACCCGGTATCACTACCGCAGAGATCGACAAAATCATCTATGACTTTATCGTGCGCCACGGTGCAAGACCCAATTTCCTGCACCTGTACGGCTTCCCGGCCACGGCGTGCATCAGCGTGAATGACACGGTCATTCACGGCATCCCCAACAAACAGCAGCAGATCCGCCCCGGCGACATCGTCTCGATCGACACCGGCTGCAAGATCGACGGCTTCAACGGCGATAATGCCTGCACCTATGCGTGCGGCAAGATCGACCTCGAGGCCCAGCGACTGCTGGATGTTACCAAAGAAAGCCTGCATCGCGGCATTGAGATGGCGTGCGGCGGCAATCGGGTAGGGGATATCGGTCACGCTGTACAGTCCTATGTCGAGGAGAACGGCTTCTCCGTCGTGCGTACCTTCGTCGGCCACGGTGTCGGCAAGGAGCTGCACGAGGATCCGGAGGTCCCGAACTTCGGCAATGCCGGACGCGGTCCGCGTCTGGTGCCGGGCATGTGCATTGCCGTTGAGCCGATGGTATGCCAGTACAAGTACGCGGTAAAGACGCTGAAGGACGGCTGGACGGTCAAGACGTGTGACGGCGGCCTGGCGGCTCACTTTGAGCACACCATGGCCATCACCACGGCTGGCGCCGAGGTCCTGACCCACGGCTGGGAGGAACCCGGATGGACTTTGTAAAAGGCCAACTGGTCCGCTCGAAAGCCGGGCGGGATAAGACCCGCACACTGGCTGTTCTGGCTGTGGAGGAACAGATGCTTCTGCTCGCGGACGGGGACCTGCGCAAGCTGGACAACCCCAAGCGCAAAAAGAAGCAGCACGTTGCACCTACGACCACCGTTCTTGAGAACGAGCTTCTGAAAAGCGATCAACAACTCAGGGATGCGATCCGCGCCTATGACGCGGCGCAGAACTGACGGAACCCTTCAAGGAGGCAATCAGCTTGTCTAAAGAAGATGTCATCGAAGTAGAAGGTATCGTTCGGGAGGCCATGCCCAACACTGTGTTCAAGGTTGAACTCCTCAACAAAGAGGGTAAGCCCAACGGCCATGTGGTTATGGCTCACATTTCCGGCAAGCTGCGGACCAACTTCATCCGCATCCTGCCCGGCGACAAGGTCACGATGGAAATGTCTCCCTACGACCTGACCAAAGCCCGGATCACCTGGCGTTCCAAGTAAGAAGCGCCTTGTGTTATAAAGGAGGTTAACATCATGAAGGTAAAACCTTCCGTGAAACCCATTTGCGAGAAGTGCAAGGTCATCAAGCGCAAAGGCCGCGTGATGATCATCTGCGCCAATCCGAAGCATAAGCAGCGTCAGGGCTAAAGGTCCGCGGAGCATTCCGCGGAAACCGTACCCAAAACGCTTGGGGGCCAAGTGCGTAGATTCCCGGCGCAGGCCCCGACCAGGACATGGGATGTTACTAATGGAGGTGCTTTATGGCACGTATTGCTGGTGTTGATCTGCCTCGCGAGAAGCGGATCGAGGTTGGTCTGACTTATGTTTACGGCATTGGCCAGTCCACTGCCGACGAGATTCTCGCCGGTACCGGAATTAACCCTGATACCCGCGTCAAGGATCTGACCGCTGATGAAGAGGCCAAGATCCGTGACTACATCGACAAAAACAACATCATGGTGGAAGGCGACCTGCGCCGTAACGTCGCGCTTGACATCAAGCGTCTGACCGAGATCCAGTGCTACCGTGGTGTGCGCCATCGCAAGGGTCTTCCCTGCCGCGGCCAGCGCACTAAGACCAATGCGCGTACCTGCAAAGGTCCCAAGCGCACTGTCGCTAACAAAAAGAAGTAAGGAGGAACTGAGACATGGCTGCTAACAAAGCTACTGCGGCAAAAACCCGCACTAAGAAAAAAGAGCGCAAGAATATCAGCGCCGGTGCTGCTCACATCCAGAGCACCTTTAACAATACCATCGTGACCATCACCGACACCCAGGGCAACACCGTTTCCTGGTGCAGCACTGGTGCGCTGAACTTCCGTGGCTCCCGTAAGAGCACTCCTTACGCTGCGCAGAGCGCTGCTGAGGTCGCTGCCAAGGCCGCCATCGAGCATGGCATGAAGACCGTTGAGGTCTACGTTAAGGGCCCCGGTTCCGGCCGTGAGAGCGCTATCCGCGCCCTGCAGGCAACCGGCCTGGAGGTCACCATGATCCGTGACGTGACCCCCATCCCCCACAATGGCTGCCGCCCGCCCAAACGCCGCCGCGTTTGATTGAAAGGAGAACATGAGATATGGCTAAGAATACCCAACCTATCGCTAAGCGCTGCCGTGCTCTCGGCATTTCTCCTGCTGTTATGGGTTATGGCAAAAAGACCACCAATCGTAACCCCGGCGGCCAGATGAGAAAGAAGAAGAGCGAGTACGCCACCCAGCTGAACGAGAAGCAGAAGGTCAAGTTCGTCTATGGTATCCTGGAGAACCAGTTCCATACCTACTACGAGAAGGCCTCCCGCATGCCCGGCCAGACTGGTGTCAACCTGCTGGTCCTCGTCGAGCGCCGTCTCGACAACGTCGTCTACCGTCTGGGCTTTGCCAAGACCCGCCGCGACGCCCGCCAGCTGGTTTCCCACAACCACTTTACTGTCAATGGCAAGCGTGTCAACATCCCCTCTTACCAGGTCAAGGCGGGCGATGTGATCGAAGTCATCGAGTCCAGCCGTTCCTCCGTCAAGTTCAGCAAGCTGCTGGGCGAGGAGGCTCCTGTCGTGCTGCTGCCCTCCTGGCTGGAGCGTGACAAGAACGCCCTGAAGGGCACTGTCACCAAGCTGCCCGTTCGTGAGGACATCGATGTGCCCATCGCAGAGCACCTCATCGTCGAGTTGTACTCCAAGTAATCCTCTTAACTGTTTTCTACGATTTTTCCAACCGAACCGGTGCCTTCGGGCACTGGCTTAACAAGGAGGGTTTTTATGATGGAGATCGAACGCCCCAAGATCGAAACGGCTGCCCTTTCCCCGGATGGCCGCTACGGTAAGTTCGTCGTCGAGCCCCTCGAGCGCGGCTTCGGCACGACCTTGGGCAACAGCTTGCGTCGTGTGCTTCTGTCCTCTCTGCCCGGTGTGGCTGTCACCAGCGTCAAGATCGACGGTGTGGTGCATGAGTTCACCACCATCGAGGGCGTGCGTGAGGATGTCACCGAAATCGTCCTGAACCTCAAAGGCATCGCTGCCAAGATCTACGGCGAAGCCCCCAAGACCGTCCGCGTGGAGGCCGTCGGCCCCTGCGAGGTCACTGCCGGCACCATCAAGGGCGGCGACGACCTCGAGATCCTGAACCCCGAGTGGCACATCGCCACCCTGGGCGAGGGCGCTAAGCTGGTCATGGAGCTGACCTTTGACAAGGGCCGCGGTTATGTTCCTGCTGAGAAGAACAAGCAGGCGCTGATTGAGAAGAACGACATCAGCACCCTGCCTGTGGACAGCATCTACACCCCCGTCCTCAAGGTCAACTACACGGTGGATCGTACCCGTGTGGGCCAGATCACCGACTTCGATAAGCTGATTATGGAAGTCTGGACCGACGGCACCTGCAATGCGCAGGAGGCCCTGAGCCTGGCGGCCCGCGTGCTGACCGAGCACCTGAACCTGTTCGTGAATCTCTGCGATGAGACCGGCGAGACCGAGATCATGGTGGACAACGACGACCAGGGCCGTGAGAAGGCACTGGAGATGACGATTGAGGAGCTGGACCTGAGCGTCCGTTCCTTCAACTGCCTCAAGCGTGCCGGCATCAACACGGTTGGTGACCTCATCGGCAAGAGCGAGGACGAGATGATGAAGGTCCGCAACCTGGGCCGCAAGTCTCTCGAAGAGGTCATGGCAAAGCTGGACAGCCTTGGTTTCTCTCTGACCAAGGAAGACGAAAACTAACCCCCCGCGACACGCGGATTCTATTGATAAGGAGTGAATCGAAATGCCCGGTACCCGTAAACTCGGTCGTGCCACCGACAGCCGCAACGCTATGCTGCGCGCTATGGTGACCTACCTGTTTGAGAACGGCAAGATCGAGACCACCGTTACCCGCGCCAAGGAAGTTCGTTCCATGGCCGAGAAGATGGTCACCCTCGGTAAGCAGGACGATCTGCACGCAAAGCGTCAGGTCTTCTCCTACATCACCAAGGAGGACGTTGCCAAGAAGGTCATTGATGAGATCGGCCCCAAGTACGCTGACCGCAATGGCGGCTACACCCGCATCTACAAGACCGGCCCTCGTCGCGGCGACGCCGCCGAGATGGCTATCATCGAGCTGGTCTGATTAGTCAGATAACTTGATAAAAAGACACCGCTTGCCCGCAAGGGCAGGCGGTGTTTTTGTTTTGATGAACTGCAGGACTATGTAGGGGCGAGCATTGCTCGCCCGTGGAACCTCGTTATTATTGCCTTTTCGCCCTATGTCCTCCGTAGGGGCGGATTCCATATCCGCCCGCCCCGGCATCAACTCGACACCGGGCCATCGCCCGTAGGGGCCGGGCATGCCCGGCCCGGGGCGGTCTCTCAATTACGCATTTTCGTCGTCCAACAGTCGGTATGCATTTTCAACAATAGCGGCCATCCGCTCGGCCTGTGTCGGTGTCAAGTGCGACATGACATCCAGCACATGCTGGACGGACGCGTTGCGCGGATCATCCGGGGTCTGTTCCTCACCGGATTGTGTTAAGATCAATTCTGTAAGTGTGATGTCTAGCCCATTGCAGATACGTTGCAGCGTATTAACTGTCGGACAGCGCATTCCACGTTCTACATGGCCGAGAAACGCCGGGTTCATATCACAGTTCAGAGCCAGTGTCTCTTGACTCATTCCGCGCTTCAAACGCAGATACCGAATTTTCGCGCCAATCTCCTGCGCAATTTGCGTACTCTCAGCCATGGTTTTCTCCTACTTAATGATAGTATACAAATAACTTTATAGTGATTTGTACGCAACGGCAATTTACAATAAGTAGTGAATGTGCTATCATATAATATAGAATAACAAAAAGGGGAATGTGGAAATGGAAATACTGTATAATATATTTATGGTAGTGTGGGTAATATCAATCGTTATCGAATTAGCTGTGTTCTATTCGATGTTCCATAAGCGCCACGAAGGGGAAACTGTGTATTATACGGGATCCTACCTGAACATGAAAGCCGCTATTGCGAAAAAGGACTTTCTGGATGCGATGGCAGTAACGATTCCGATCAATATTGCAGTCATTTTTGTTGTTTGGCTTATGGTTACCTATGTAGTTACTATTCTTTTGCATATCTTGAATTTTATACTCATCCTTACCAAATGGGGCTTCTTGATCGGTGGATTTTTGGTGCTGGCCATTGGTGTCTGTACTTATTTTTCAAGCTGGGATAAAGCAAAGAAAACAGAATCCGCCTGGGACCCGATCTATCCGCCGTTGGCTGGCATGGACGAAGCCCTTAAGCATCAGGATGCAGACAAGAAAAAGGATATTCCGGAACCTGACGAGTTGGCAAAGCGGCAGACGGCATTAACCGAAGCGCTTGCTAAAAAAGAGCGTGGCGAGACACTGGACGACGCCGAAAAAAATCTGTTGGAAGCCTACCCTGACGGGACAATACCCGAGGTAAAGGGCGAAACGACCGAGGAAGAACGTAAGCTACTTGCTGATAACCCAGAAGCGCAGGGAAAGGCGAAAGAATATCACGACGCCCGGCAGCAGGTAGAAGATTCTAAGGGCGTTATGATTCTGGCCGTCATTCTGATTGTGCTGGGATTCTTGGTATCTGCTTTACAGAATAAGGTGGCAACGGCGCTCAACCCGGATGTAGCACAACCCGAGACGACGAACACGGAAACGGCGTACACCGACGACACTACCAGCTATGAAACGGTTGAACCTACGCCCGAACCGACTATAGCACCGACCTCCACTCCGGCCCCGGCAGCAACCCCGAAACCGACACAGGAACCAACGCCTGAACCGACGGAAACTCCTGCGGGGGAATCATACGATGCAATTCCGACAGAAATCCCGTACAAGGAGACGCAGTGGACGGATTACGGTGCTGAGACAGTTTACGGCACATATTACTGGGTTGATAATGTGCTGACCCCCGAGGAAATAGGGGAGACGCGCTCCCCATGGTGCGTGGACGCGGAACCTGCTCTCAATGTACGCGGCGGCCCCGGCACGGAGTATGACAAGATCGGGAGCATACCGTATGGAACCTGGATCGGGCAGGTTACCGCTTTTGACATGGAGTCCGAGTGGGTCTATGTGGAGTACACATCGGAGGATGATGGCCAGTTGCATTACGGCTGGGTAACAAAAGAGCATCTGACGCCGGGTTATTAAAACAACAAAAGGGGAGAGCGGGGAACTGCTCTTCTTTTTTGTTGTGGAAAAGGGAGAACGCGCAAAGCCCCTCCGGCCATCGCTTCGCTCGGCCACCTCCCCACGCTGTGGGGAGGCTCAGACTGTAGAAAAAGACGCGTCCTCTCCTTAGCCCCCTCTGGGAGGGGGCTCCGCCCGCAGGCGGTGGGGGAGAGAACTGTACGGCTGCCCGAAATATTTCGGACTATGATAAGGTCTTTTTTTGTTCCTTCTTTGCAAAGAAGGAACCGAAGAAATTCCAAAATTAGATAAAAACACGTTTTTACACAAATTTGACGGCGTACCCTTTGCGTTGCGTGCATATCTATGCTATAATAAGTAAAATGTGTAGTTGTACACATAAATAACATACAGAAAGAGTTGATAGTTCCCCAATGGACGATGGCAGTATATTTATGATCGTCGCACTGATAATCCTGATCGGTTTGTCTGCATTTTTCTCGGCGGCAGAAACAGCGTATAACTCGCTGAATGAGATCCGCCTGCGGAGCAAGGCGGAGGACGGCGACGCCAAAGCAGCGCACACGCTGGCGCTGGTTGAGCGCTACGACAGCCTGCTCAGCACCATTCTGATCGGCAATAACATTGTCAATATCGGTGCGTCCTCTCTTGCCACCGTGCTGTTTACCCGCCTTGTCGGCGGCGTTTACGGCCCTACCGTCTCGACGATTGTCATGACCCTGCTGGTCCTGACCTTTGGCGAGATCACCCCCAAGAGCATGGCCAAGGAAATGCCCGAAACTCTGGCCATGGGCTTTGCCCCCGTGCTCAGTGCGCTGGTCACGATTTTTACACCGCTGAACGCCCTGTTCGGTGCGTGGAAAAAGTTCCTTGCCAAACGGTTTGATACCGGAGAAAAGGACACCATCACCGAGGGTGAGCTGGTGACCATGGTCAGCGAGGCCGAGAAGGACGGCGAGCTGACGAACCGCGAGAGTGAGCTGATCCGCAGCGCCATCGAGTTTGACGACGTTGAGGCCCAGGATGTGCTGACCCCCCGCGTGGATGTTGTGGCCGTGGCCGACGACACCCCGATGGACGAGGTCACCGAGCGCTTTGCCGAGAGCGGCTATTCCCGTCTGCCGGTTTACCACGATACGATTGACAATATCATCGGTGTCGTACATGAGAAGGACTGTTTTGCGGCCCTGCAGAAGCATGACAAAAATGTCAAGCTGGAGGACCTGATCGGCCCGACACTCTACACGACGAGCGTGACCCAGATTTCCGCGCTGCTGCGCACCCTGCGCGAGAGCAAGCACCACATGGCCGTCGTCGTCGACGAGTACGGCGGCACGGCGGGCATCATCACGCTGGAGGATATTCTCGAGGAGCTGGTCGGTGAGATTTGGGACGAACACGACGACGTGGTCGAGGACGTCCGCCAGCAATCCGACGGCAGCTGGCTGATTTCCGGCAGTGCCAGTGTTGACGACACCGCCGACGAGCTGGGCATCAAGGAGGACGACGACATTGACGCCGTCGCCATCGGCGGTCTGGTCCAGGAGAAGCTGAGCCGTCTGCCCAAGGTGGGCGACAAGTTCATCTGGGGCGACTTTGACGGCACCGTCACCCGCGCCACGAACCGCCGCGTCCAGGAGGTCCGCCTGACCCCCCGCAAGGTCCAGGACGAGAACGAAAAGTAAATACCGATAAATAATCAGCGCCCGCCGGGGGAAACCGGCGGGCGCGTTTTTTATAAAAATTTTGGATTTTTCGGAAAAAGGACACCTTCTGTCCAAGCTAAAGAGTATATTAAAAGAAACACTGTAGGGGCCGATGCTTGCATCGGCCCGCAAGCAGGCGAGGGGAGAAAGGGTTATTGCCCAGCGTCCTCCAACAGGCAACAGACCTGCTCGACCAGTTCGGCCACATGGGCAGCCTGGCTTGGCGTCAACTGCCGCATACGGTCTGTGACGTGCTGAATCGCTGCGGCATTGTCCGCACTGCCGCGGCCCTCGTCGGGCTCGGTCAGCAGCAGCTCGGTCAATGTGATGCCCAATCCGTCACAGATGCGCTGTAAGGTGTTCAGTGTGGGACTGCGCATGCCGCGCTCCACATGACCGAGAAATGCGGGGTTCATGTCACAGGACAAAGCAAGCGCTTCCTGACTTAAGCCACGCTTCTGGCGCAGATATTTAATTTTTGCGCCAACCTCGCGCGCAAGCCGGGTATTGTCAGCCATTAGGTGCTCTCCCTACTTTATGATAGTATACACAAATAACTTTAAAGGGATTTGCGTGTTATAGCAATTTACAAATGATAGGAAAAGTGCTATCATAAAGCATGTAAAACGACACGCGAAGCTGAAATATGTCTAAATAAGGCCGTGATAATTTGTGAATATGTGTGAATTTACACAGAATATGGAATGTGTTACCATAAAGGTAAAAGTTCAGATGCAAAAACAGTGAGGCAGTGTATATGAAGGATGAAAAAGAACGACATGACGACCTGAAAAATGCTGTGATTTCAGGCGCAGCTGCGGAGACTGTACAGAGATATGGAGCAGCGGCAAAAGAGCATTTTGTGGCATACAGCGGTGTGGATAACGAAGCGGGAAAGACACTGGCGAAGGGCCTGAAAAGCGTATCGCAAGAAAGAATCAACCCGCAGTATCGGTACAGAAATATTCACCAGCAGGCGGGCTTTTCTGCTGAAATCAAGGATGTTGCACGTGAAAACGCGAAGAACATCATCAATGGTTCGGCAGAACGAAAAATTCGAACGGACGACTTGGGCCGTGTAAATGATCCGCTGTTTGACCATGTGAAGCTGGATGCAAACGGCAAGCCCATCAATGGCACCGGCGCACAGATGAAATTCATCGGTGCATCTGAAAAAGATCCGACGGGCGCAGGTGCGCCGAAACGTGCATTTACTAAACTGGAAAAGAACAAGAATTTCCAAAAGTACTTGGAAAACGACGCTAAAATTGAAGTGCCGTCTGACTACTATGACGGTATGCAGCAAGCGGCAGATGCTCGGTTAGAAGAGTTACAGAAAGAACTGAGTAAGATGCAAGAGCGGGGGGACACCGAACAACAAAAAAACTTGCAGGCTAAGATTGATAAGGTGCAAAAAATCAAGCAAAACTTGAGGGAAAGTAGCCTGACCTCTGACGAAGCGGTGGAAGCGCGTTTACACCCGGCTTGGTCGACTGCCAAGGATGTGACAAAAATTTCCCACGAAGCGGGCCTGAACGGTGCCATGTTTGGCGCAACCATCGGGGGCACAACAGCGGTCGTGCGCAATGCAGTGGCGCTGGTGCAGGGAAAAGTGGAACTGGACGAAGCTGCAAAAGATGTGGCAATACAGACGGCGGGCAGTGCTGCTATGGGGTACGGTACGACATTTGTGGGCACGGCGCTGAAAGCCGCTATGCAAAATTCTACAAATGAGGGCGTGCGAACGCTGGCAGAAACGAACTTGCCCGGCACAGTGGTTGCGGTATCTGTCAGCACAGCAAAGGTGATGGCAAAATTCGTATCCGGCGAGATCGATGGCCGCGAATGCCTAGAAGAACTGGGTGAGTCGGGAACAACGATGGTGGCCTCGGCTATGTTTGCAACGATTGGGCAGATTGCAATTCCCATCCCGGTTGTGGGAGGCATGATTGGCGGCATGGTTGGTTATGCGTTGGCGTCGGCCAGTTACCAGACGCTGATGCAAGCACTGCGGGAAAAGGACATGGCCGCCGAGCGCCGCAGGATAATAGAAGAAGAATGTGCCCAGCAGATTGCGTTGATACAAGAATACCGGGCGCAGCTGGAAAAAGATATCCATGAGTATCTGGTGGGGCAGTACGAGACATTCAATGCAGCGTTTGGCTCCATAAAGGATGCACTGGAAATAGGTGATGTGGACGGTTACATCCGGGGCATGAACAGCATAACTCACGCCCTGGGCGGAACTACACAATTTGAAACGGTAGACGAATTTAATGATTTTATGGAAGGCGATGAAGCCTTCCTATTATGAAAAGGAGAGAAGAAAAATGGAATCACCTATTGGAGCGGCAGTGGTAGCAGGAGATTTGAAACTATTTACCAAATCAATTAAGGGAGAGGCACTGGCAAAAATTTGTTACCTCTTCATGCTTGCTGACGGACAATGTAGTGACACAGAAAAGAAGTTGTTTACGCAGGCGTGCAAAAAAGTGTTTGATGTGGATGCAAACGCACGGGTACGAATTGAAGAAGAGTGTGAAAAAATTCCAGTAGATGAAGGCCCGGACAACTGGCGCATGGCAATCCGGGAAATCGGAAAGGTGATGGATGGGGAAAACCTGAATAATTGGCTTGATAAGAATGAATGCACACTGCTTTTGTGGACGCTGATCAACATTGGGTACGCAGATACAGAATACAGCAAGCCGGAAAGAATCGTGACGGACTATGTTGCAAAAGAGTTTAAGATTGCACAGGAAGATTATTACGCCTTGCAGGACATAGCGGAGACCATGACGTCCTTGGTAGAACAAAAAGAGTGGCTTAAACTTGCAAAATGTACGCATGAAGAGTTCAGTGAGGAAATGAACAAAATCGATGAAACGATGAAGCGCCTGGAAAAGAGCATTGCAACAATCGTTGAACAAGCTGACATCGGAGCGTAAAGGAGGAAACAAAAATGCCGATTCCGTTTATAGTGTCTGCCGCTGTGCTGGGAGGCATTGCGCTTTTTGGCGGTGCCAATACGGTTGGCGCTGTCGTCAATCAACACGATGCAAAAGAGACAAATGAACTTGCCCGGAATATTGCGGATAGGTCAATCGAGCGTGCCAACAAATGCCGCAAAACGAGCGGCGAGGCACTCACGGCTTTGGGTGAGACGAAAATTTACATACTGAACCACAGTGTTATAAAGTTTGTGGATTCCTTTGAAAAACTGAAAAATGTGCAGTTGGATGATAACACAGAGGGTATGGAGGAACTGAAGAAATTTGCTGTCGATAAGCAGTCGTTTACAGAACTACGAAAATTGAGCAACATGGCTTCCAGTATTGCAGCAGGAGTGGCAAGTGGCGCAACTCTGGGGGCGGTGACTGCATTCGGTGCATGTGGTGCGGTATCACTTTTGGGATTCGCTAGTACAGGGACAGCAATAGGGTCACTGAGCGGTGCAGCATTTACAAATGCTACGCTGGCATTTTTGGGCGGTGGCACACTGGCCGCTGGCGGCATGGGTATAGCAGGCGGAACGATGATTTTCGGCGGTCTCGTTGCTGCTCCGGCGTTGGCTGTGTTTGGTGTAGTTGCTAACTCCAAGGCCAGCGCCAACAAAGACCAAGCCTATGCGAACCTTGCTGAAGCCAGAAAATACGAAGAAGAGATGAAAACGATTCAGTCGCTTTGCAAGGCCATCTACATGCGTGCATCCATGTATGACCGTGTGTTGCTACGGCTGAACGCTCTGCTGGAACCACAGGTAGAGAACTTGGAAACGTTGATCGCCGAACACGGCACGGACTTTTCTGCCTATACGCCGGAACAGAAAAAGAGCGTTGCTGTTTGTGCGTCCACGGTTAAAGCGGTTAAAACAGTGCTGGACACTCCGCTGCTGACAGAGGATGGCAAATTGACGGAAGAATCAGCAAAGTTCAGCGATAATGTGCAGAGGCTACTCGGCATGGCGAATGTATGAGTGGGACGAAATTCCACTGCGACTGCTGCGGTGAGTGCTGCCGCCATATTGACCGTGTGCCGCAGTTGCACAACTTTGATCCAGGCACAGGTGTGTGTATCCACCTGAAAGGCAACCTGTGCGAAATTTACGACCACAGGCCGCTCATTTGTTCGGTGGACAAGATGTATGAAACTTATTTCTGCAGCTTTTACAGCAGGGAAGAGTATGACAAGCTGAATATGGATGCCTGCCAAAAACTGAAAAGCGAGTGACACCAAACGCCCCTAGCAGACTGCCGGGGGCGTTATGCTGTAATACCGCTAAATCCCCCTTGCCCGGCGGGTTGCACCCGCTTTTGCAAATTTTTTGTAAAATCCGCCAGAATTTTTTGCTACTTGCGTGGTTCACAATGTTTAAACCGCGGAAAATGTCGAAAATGCAGAAATTCTTGCCTTGCAGGGCTGATTTTATGCCGCCGCTGTGCTACAATACTAGTAAATGGGGCATTGCGGCACGCCGCGCCCCTGTGGTATTGACAACACAAGATGGAAGTAAGGAGTACCTGTAATGGCTGAACAGAATCTTGGCCCGCGTGATTTCTTTGCCAAAGAGGACGCAATCGCCGATCTCGGTCTGATTGCCTGTCCCGGCGCAGAGGAGCTTTGCAAACTCGTTGACAGTCACCTCGTCCGTTGGGCGCGCGAGGTCGGCAACACGGATGTCGACACCTTCATCATCCCGTCCGACTGCCCGCGTTTCCAGTCCGGCGACGCAAAGGGTCTCGTCAAGGCGTCCACCCGCGGCGACGACCTGTATATCTTCGTCGATCCGGGCAACTACAGCGTTACCTATCAGTTGTTCGGATATGAGAACCATCTCTCCCCGGACGACCACTTCCAGAACCTGATGCGTCTGATCCAGGCCGTTGCCGGCCGCGCCCACCGCATCAGCGTCATCATGCCCAGCCTGTACGGCGGCCGCCAGCATCGCCGCGTCAGCCGTGAGAGCCTGGACTGCGCCTTTGCGCTGCAGCAGCTGCGCGACGTCGGTGTCAAGAACATCATCACGTTTGACGCCCATGACCCCCGCGTTATGAACGCCGTGCCCACCATGAGCTTCGACAACGTCATGCCCACCTATCAGGTGCTCAAGTGCCTGCTGCATCATGTGCCGGACGTTTCCTTCCACAAGGATAACTTCATGATCGTCTCTCCCGACGAGGGCGCCATGAACCGCAACATGTACTATTCCAGCGTGCTGGGCTGCAACCTGGGCATGTTCTACAAGCGCCGCGACTACAGCCGCATCGTCAACGGCCGCAACCCCATCGTCGCCCATGAGTATCTGGGCGAGAGCGTTGAGGGCAAGGACGTCTTTATCGCCGACGACATCATCGCTTCCGGCGAGTCCATGCTGGACATCGCTTACGAGCTGAAGATGCGCGGTGCCCGCAACATCTTCACCTGCTGCACCTTCCCGCTGTTCACCGCCGGTCTGGAGAAGTTCGACAAGGCCTACAACGACGGCATCATCAAGGCCGTTCTGGGTACGAACCTGACCTACCGCAAGCCGGAACTGTTGGAGCGCGAGTGGTACTACGACGTCGACGTCTCGAAGTATACCGCCTACTTCATCGCGGCCATCAACCACGACAAGAGCGTTTCCTCCATCATTGACCCGATGACCAAGATCCGCACCCTGCTGGACAAGCACGGCATCCCCATGGGCGGCGAGCAGTAATCATGATTTTCCTTCGGTCCGCCTTGGCGGGCCGAATTTTGTTGCAGAAATACGGCATTTTGTATATAATAGAAGTAGAAACTACGCCAGAGGAGAGATATTTATGCTGCCGATCCAACAGCTGCAAGAGCTTATTCAGGGCAAAAAGGTTGCCTTTATCGGTGCGGGCGTCAGCCACAAGCGCTGCATTGAGCAGTTTGTCGAGCTGGGCGCGCAGGTCACGCTCTGCGACCAGAAAAAGAGCCTGGACGACTTCGGTGACTACGCCGACACGCTGCGCCGCCTGAAGGTGAATTTGAGTCTGGGCGAGCATTATACCGACGGCTTCGCCGGGCAGGACATCATCATGCGCACGCCGGGCTATGAGTACTACAAGCCCGCACTGCAGGCTGCGCTGAAAGCCGGCGCAATGGTTACGAGCGAGGTGGAGCTTTTCTTTGAGTTTTGCCCCTGCGAGATCGTGGCTGTGACCGGCTCCGATGGCAAGACCACGACGACGACGCTGATCTCCAAGATGTTCGAGGCTGCGGGCCGCAAGGTCTTTTTGGGCGGCAACATCGGTGCGGCGCTGCTGCCCCAGCTGGCCGACGTGACCTCCGACGCCGTGGCCGTCGTCGAGCTGTCCAGCTTCCAGCTCATCAGCATGCGCCGCAGCCCGAAGGTGGCTGTCGTCACGAACGTGACCCCCAACCACCTCGACCACCACAAGGATATGCAGGAGTACATCGACGCCAAGCGCAACATTCTGCTGTGGCAGACCCCGCCCTGCCGCGCCGTGCTGGGCTTTGAGAACGACATCACCCGCGGTATGGAGAAGGACTGCAAGGGCGAGCAGGTCTGGTTCACCCGCCTGCACGAGACCGACAGGGGCGCGTTCCTGCGCGAGAGCGACGACACGCTCTGCTATGCTGAGAACGGCGTTGTGACGCCGATCCTGCCCCGCAAGGAGATTCAACTGCGCGGCCTCCACAATGTGGAAAACCTGCTGGCCGCCTGCGCCGCCGTCTGGGGCCGCGTGCCCATCGAGGCCATGCGTCAGGTCGGCTCGACCTTCACCGGCGTCGAGCACCGCATTGAGCCGGTCCGCACGCTGGACGGCGTGACCTACTACAATGACTCCATCGCGTCCAGCCCCACGCGCACGATTGCGGGTCTGCGCAGCTTTGACCAGAAGATCATCCTGATCGCGGGCGGCTACGACAAAAAGATCCCCTATGAGCCGCTGGCCCCGGAGGTTCTCGCCCACGTCAAGACGCTGGTGCTGATGGGCGCTACCGGCCCCCGCATCGAGAAGGCCGTCCGCGAGTGCGATGGCTTTGCCGAGAGCGGTCTGACCATCCTGCACGCCGACAGTATGCAGCACGCCGTCGAGCTGGCGCGCGGTGCCGCCAAACCGGGCGATGTCGTCAGTCTCTCGCCCGCCTCCGCGTCGTTTGACTTGTACCCGAATTTTGAGGTCAGAGGACGGGATTATAAGAATATCGTGAAGAATTTGAAGTAAGCGGCTGAGGCGGACGGGCAGAACCCTTCCGGTCATCGCTTCGCTCGACCACCTCCCCTGATGGGGAGGCTTTCACGCGGGCGCAGCCCGCGCAAAAAGGCGCCCCATCAGGGGAGCTGGCCGAGCTTGCGAGGCCTGAGGGGTTCAGCCGCCTGCCCACTGCCCGAAACCCACGCTGGAAAAGGTCCCCCTATGATTCAATCCGTCTCCACTGCGGAAGATAAAACCGAATACCTCCGCCGCCTGTCCGGCAAGCCCTATTTTGAGGCTGTCCTCGGCACGCACCTGCACCTGTTCGGTAACCACCCTGCCAGCGGGTGGGCGTTCTACCTGCTGCCCGGCTCCGCGGTGCTGGAGCTGCGCGGCGGGTCGGCGGTGCTCTGCGGTGCGCTGCCCGGCGGGGAAGCGGGGGAGGACGCCCGGGAGGAATTGACGGGCTTTCTCCGCTTTCTGCACGCCGACACCCTGCGAACCGAGCACCCGCTGACCCTGCCCGGCTGGCAGCCTGCCGCACCGCTGACGCTGTGGGAGCTGCCAAAGGGCTGTGCCCTGCCGCTGCCGCCCGCGCCCCCGGCGGAGCTTGTCCCGGACAAAGCGCCGTCGATGCTGCCGGTCAGCCGCCTTGTCTTTGCCGAGAGCGACGCCGAGGCCGACGAGTTCTACTCCGCGGCCTGCACGGCGCTGGCCCACGGGGTGGGCACCTGCCGCGCGCTGCTGCACAACGGCAGACCCGTCTGCACGGTGGGCTGCTACGAGCAGAGCGATACCGAGAGCTACATGGCCGCGGGCGTGACCGACCCCGCGTGGCAGGGCAGGGGGCTGGCGCGGTATTTGATTGTCGGGCTGGCGAATGAGCTGACCGCCGAACGCGCGGTGCGGTTCGCCTGCTTCCCGGCGCTTTGCGGCTTTTATGCACAGCTTGGATTTTTACAAATCGGCAAAATTCAACATTATACTACAGATTGGAATACTACATGATCGAACAATTTTACGACCTGCGCCCCGAAGTGCTGGCGCTGGACCGCAAGGCCCTCGACCTCTGCCGTGCGCAGTTTGCCCATGTGGAGGAGATCCGCGACTACAACCAGCTCAAAATGCTGCGTGCCTTCACCGACTGCGGCGTCGAGGCACGGCATTTCTGGGGGTCCAGCGGCTACGGCGTCTGGGACGACAGCCGCAACAAGCTGGAGGAGGTCTTTGCCCGTTGCATGGGGGCCGAGGCCGCGCTGGTGCGCCCACAATTCATGAGCGGCACCCACACGCTGACCGTTGCGCTGTTCGGTCTGCTGCGCACCGGCGACACCCTGCTGGCCGCCACGGGCCGCCCTTATGACACGCTGGAAGGCGTCATCGGCATCGGAGACGCGGGCAAGGGCTGCGGCACGCTGCGGGAGTTTGGCGTGAACTACGACGAGTGCCCGCTGCTGCCGGACTTCACCCCCGACTATGACCTGATCGCCGAGAAGGCCAGGACCGCCACGGTGGTACACATCCAGCGCAGCCGCGGCTACACCCAGCGCAATGCGTTTGACCTTGCCACGATTCAAAAGGTCGCGGACACCGCCCGCAAAGCCAACCCGAACGCGGTGATTTTCGTGGACAACTGCTACGGCGAGTTCACTCAGACCGCCGAGCCCGTCGCCTTCGGCGCGGACATCATGGCGGGCAGCTTCATCAAGAATCCCGGCGGCGGCATCACCCCTACGGGCGGCTACATTGCGGGCCGTAAGGACCTTGTCGAAAAGTGCAGTCACCGCTTCACTGCGCCCGGTATCGGCGGGGACCTGGGCTGCACGCAGGACAGCCTGCGGGATACCTTCCTCGGCTTCTACTACGCGCCGGGCGTCGTCTGCGAGGCGCTGAAAACCGCCATCTATGCCCAGTGTCTGCTGGAGCTGGCGGGCGTCAATCCCGTGCCGCGCTATACCGCCGACCACAACGACATTGTGACCTGCTTTGACTCGGGCAGTGCCGCCGCGCTGACGGGCTTCTGCGCGGGCATCCAGCACAACAGCCCTGTGGACAGCTTTGCCAGCCCCGAGCCTGCCGACGAGCCGGGTTACACCGACAAGGTCGTCATGGCCTCCGGCAGCTTTACCGAGGGCAGCACGATTGAAATTTCCTGCGACGGCCCCCTGCGCGCGCCCTACACCTGCTATCTGCAGGGCGGCGTGAACTTTACCGCAGGCCGTGCCGACGTGATGAACACCGTGCAGAATGCCGACCCCAAGAACCCGTCGATAAATCAGCTTCCTCGCAAAATGGCCTTGCAACGGGCCTATCAGACCATCGGTGGCAGTTGCCAGTGGCCTGCCAGTGCGGTTGTAGAGAATGCAGGCAAGTATCGCGATGCCCTGATTGCCGAATATCATAAGTATCCGGCGCTGCCTCCCGTTTTCGATTTCATGGATAACGAAGCCCCGGCAAAGGTACGTAAGATGAAACCGGTGTGGACGGAAGACGGATATATTCTTTTCTGGACAGCTCCCAAGTATAAAGAGGAAATGAACCGTGCCGTCCAATATGTGGTCTATCGCTTTAATGACAAAGAGAAAGTGAATATAGATGACCCTTCCCATATTGTAGCCATCACGCGCGATAATTTCTATAAACTTCCTTACGAAGACGGAAAGACA
>OKUV01000204.1_pt1 | contig 32955 bp, 30 predicted proteins | sample 1606661 | NCBI WGS metagenome assembly OKUV01 (sample SAMEA3882521, study PRJEB24775) | human gut metagenome | biome: human-associated habitat; feature: intestine environment; material: feces | place: Netherlands | collected 2009/2010
CGCGGGGACGCTCCCGCTTCCAGCTGCTCATGGACAAGCTGCCGTCCGAGCACAAAGCCCGTTGGCTGGCAGGCGCCGCACTCAACAGCTCCGAGCAGGCGATGGCATCAGTCATGTCCACGGTGCTGTCCCGGCTCAACTCGTTCCTCGATAGTGAGCTGGAGCAGATCCTGTGCTTCGACAGTGCCATTGACGCCGAAATGTTTGCGGCGGAGAAATCCGCCATCTTCCTCATCCTGCCGGAGGAGGATCAGACGAAGAACTTCATGGCGGGCTTGATGATCCAGAACCTCTCCCGTGAGCTGTTCGCAGTAGCGGATGAGAACGGCGGCAAACTGAAAAACCGTGTTATCCTCTTTTGTGATGAGCTGGGGACCATGCCGCCCTTTGATATCCTGCCGCTTTTCAGTGCTGGACGCTCTCGCCGCCTGACGCTGGTACCCATCATCCAGTCGCTGGCGCAGCTGGAAAAGAACTATGGCAAAGAAGGTGCATCCATTCTGATGGATAACTGCCAGGATGTGATCTGCGGCGGCTTTGCGCCCAACAGCGAGGCGGCAGAGACTTTTTCAAAAGCCCTCGGCAGCCGCACGGTGCTCTCCGGCTCTGTGAACCGAGGGAAAAACGATCCCAGCCAGAGCCTGCAGATGATGGAACGCCCCCTGCTGACGGCGGATGAGCTCAAGTCGATTCCCAAGGGCAGCTTCATCGTGCAGAAGACCGGATGCCACCCCATGCGTACCCGCCTGCGCCTGTTCCTCGAATGGGGCATCACCTTCGAGGAGGAATACCGTGTGGAGGAACAGGTGGCCCGAAGGGTCTATTATGCCGACCAGAATGCGCTGATCCGCGCCATCGTGCGGAAGTATCCGTCCAAGCTGGCGGAGCGGCAGACCACTCGCTCCGTTAAGGGCGAGGGGCAGCTCCACGACGCGCCCACGCAGGAGATGGTGGTAGCGGAGGACATCGACTATGACCGTATGCCGCACAAGCGCGCCCCTTATAATCTTCCCCGGCAGGAGGTGGATCGGTGAGCTACTTTGACAGCATTTACGCCGACACGCTTCTGCCGCCCAGGGCTGTATCCGTCTATATGTACCTCAAGGATCGGTCCAATAGCGCGGGAAGCTGCTGGCCGGGGATCAAGACGATTGCGAGAGATATGAATCTCTCCCGCAGCACCGTCAAGCGGGCGCTGGCGGATCTGGAGCAGCACGGCTATCTTGCCAAGCTGCCCCGATACCGCCCCAATGGGAGTAATACTTCCAATCTCTACACGCTTTTATGAGCAAAAGTGGTTGGTATCACATTATGATACCAACCACTTTACCCGAATAAAGAGAAAGACTGTATCGCTCCGCCAAGGAAGGAGTATGGATATTTGCTGGACCGAGGATGGGTTCAATATGGACCCACCAGAACAGCCCACTCTATCGGAGAATTAGGACAGAGAAAGAACAAGCTGCTTCTACCACAAGCGAAAACCGGACATTTATTTTCTTTGATCGCATTATGTCGATTATCCCCCGGACGAGCTTCGACGGCGGTGGGCTTGTGCCCGATATTCCTTCGCAGATGCTCCTGTATATTTCTTGAATACATGGCTGAAATAGGTGGTGTCTTCAAATCCAACCTGATATGCCACCTCAAATATTTTCAAATGTCCTTCTTCAAGCAACTGGCAGGCATACTCTATTTTTTTACCTGTGATCGTGTCCATGACGGTCTTTCCTGTTTTCTGACGGAAAAACCGGCTGAGATAGCCAGGGCTTACATGCACGGCAGCTGCTACCCTGCCCAATGTCAATGGCTCGCAGAAGTGCAAATCGATAAAGTTTTGGACATCCAGCAAGAGATTTCCGCCTTCTGCAGAGAGCTCTGCGATATATCGGCAGACAGCCTGCACAAGCTGGCGCTGATGCTGGATACACTCCTGATGGAAATGCATCCGCTGAAGGCGGGTCTTCCATTCAGACCTGTCCAGTTCAACTGCCTCCAGATCTGCGCCAAATTCCTCAAGGGCACTGCGGCAGGTATGCAAAACCATAAGGGCCGTATCCTTGACCTGAGCTTCCGGAGGGTGTTGATGCCTCTGAACATCAAATATGCCTTCCAAAGCGATTTCAGCCTGCGGCAAGTCGGCGCTTCGAAGGGCCTTGGTGAGTGATGTGAAATGATTGGTATGAGTCGGAGTTCTTTCGCTTTGTGTGCGGCGGAAAAAATGCAGTTCCTGCTGATCGTAAAATCGGTCCTGCAGTGCAAGTCTCGCCTGAACCAGCGCATCGGACAGCTTCTGCAAAGCTGTATCATTTTCGCTAACGCCAAGATACAGAGTGATATCAAGCAGATTTTTTGCGGTAGAGATGCAGCCGAAACAAAAATTGCGAAGCTGGATGTCAGAGCACTTTACAAAAACAAGATGCAGTTCATGCTTTCCTTGGGGAGAGATAAACAGGCAGTCCTTTGGTAGCAAGCTATAAAACAGCTTTTCAAGCCCTGCGCGCACGGCGGCAGGATTCGTTTTTTCTTCAACATCAGTCAGATCAACAATTGCAACGGCATAGCCCGCAGTAGCAAGTCCCAGCAGGTCGGCCTGCTTCTGTATTTCGCCTTCCCGATGCAGGCTTCCGGTCATAATGGCATTAAACACAGATGTGATCCGGCTTTCCATATCAAGATTGAAGGCCCTTTGCCGATCCAATTTCTGTTTACAGCGTTCAACGGCATCAACGATCTCATCCATGTTCCCGGTTTTAGTAATATAATCGCTAACGCCATACTGAATAGCTTGCTGGGCGTAAGAAAAATCCGCAAAGGCTGTCAGCAGAATGATTTGAACCTGCAGCTGTGAGGCATGTATCCACTGTGCAAGCTCCAACCCGCCAAGAACCGGCATTTTGATGTCGGCTATCAGAATATCTGGTTGCAAGTCAATCACGGCCTGCTTTGCCTGCAAACCATTCTCGGCAGTTCCGACAATTTGACAGTCGAACCTCTGCCAATCAATCAATGTGCAAAGGCCCTTTCGCATCAAGACCTCGTCGTCCGCTATCAGAATTCTGTACATTGCGGCTGTCCTCCTTTGGAATCAGTATGGTAACCGTCGTCCCGATATTCTCAAAACTGGATATGTGGATTCCGTATTTAGAGCCGTACAGGTGATGCAGCATTTTGTACACTGTATTTAACGCGATACGATTGTGCCGATTTCCCGCGGCAGGTAGGTCGAGGGGTAGAGGTATTTCTCCATTCTTCCCTTCAAAGCCAACGCCATCGTCCGCAATCACAATTTTCAAGGTTTCGGGGTCTGCACAGCTAATAGATACCTGTACGGTTCCGGTACCTTCCTTTGGCTCTATTCCATGTCCGACCGCATTCTCTACCAGCATCTCGATTGTGAGTTTTGGGATGAGGTAATAGAGCAGTGAATCATCCGAAACAGTAACATGGTAGGAGATCTTTTCACCAAAGCGCATCTGCTGCAGTTCAATGTAGAATTTCGCATATTGCAGCTCCTGTGCTATTGTCACTTTGAGATCCCCGCCATTAGAGAGCCGCGCCTGAGTGAGTCCCGCAAAATTGGTAGCCATTTTTTGCGTGGTTGCGTTTCCCTCCATCTGTGCGGCAAGCGCGATGCTGCACAGAACATTATACATGAAATGGGGGTTTACTTGGCTTTGGAGATAACGAAGTTCGCTGTCCATTGCAATAAGCTTCTTTTCGTAAACATCATTGATCAGATAATCAATGGTTTCTGTCATTGAATTGAACGCCTGACTCATGGTGGAAAACTCCTGGCAGTCGTACTGCGGGAGTTTAACGCGGAAATTCTGCTGTGCAACCTGTTGTAGCTGAAGCGTCATTTCCTGAAGCGGCTGCAATCGCCGCATAACAGCGAAAAACATGATGCCTGCTACGATAAGCAGAAGGATAGCACAGCCGATGAGATAGGGCGCAGCTACCTGATAAAGCAACCGCAGTATCTGTATCGAGGGTACGCCGATGGTACAGAGAAGCCCCATGCCCGGTGTTTCGCTGAATAGAAGGTAGCTGCTGTTTCCGATTTTGCGGACATAGGTGGAATCATGGCTGGCATCGAATAGTGAGGATTGCTCTTCAGGGCGAAGGTTAAGTGTGCTTTCTGAAAAAACCGTATTTCCGTCCTTATCAAACAAATACCAAAAAGCATCCCGGTAATCAGAGATTTTACTCATTATCGATGTAACAGCCGACTGGTTGACCACGAAAATCACAGTGCCAATGGGATCCGTCCACCTGTCGTAGGCAGTATAAATAATGTGGATATAGGGGCCTTCTGCCGTACACTGAACATCCTTTCCGCTTTCCTGAAAGGCATAATATCTCATCAAGTTATCTTCATCCAGCCGAGCCTGTTCACTTACGCGATGCTCGTGGTAAGAAACAACATCGAAGTTCATTTCCCGATCTATGAAGTACACCATCTCCACAAAGGGGAGGCCGGGGGCAACGATATTTTTGTCTGAATAAATGTCAATCAGGTTTTGGAATTGCTCACTTCTGCTTTCTGAACCATCTTCCGCCATTGCAGTACTCTTGCATATCCGAAGCAGCATATCCTCCATCATCTGTGTTTTTGTGGAAAGGCTTTGGCTCACTGCGCGCATGGCAAACTGGGCCTCCCGATTCACAAAGGATCCCATGACATTGATGACCAGCAGCACCAGAATCAGCAGACTGATCAGCAGCGTTACCAGAACGGAACTAACATTCAACCAAATCAATTGGCCCCGCAGCGAAGGGGTGCGTATCCACTTCTCATATAGATCCCGCATGAAAAAATCTCCCTTCACTTGCTTTTTTGGTGTGTCTACTGTTATTATAACAGTAAAAGAAACTTTGGACAAGGAGCTGATCATTCCATGAAAAAAGTGCTTTTGATGTGCCTTACAGTGCTCTGTGTTTTTCTGATATTGCCTGGTTGCTCTGCTGAACCGGAGAAGGAAACGGTATCTATCAGCTTTATGCATGGTTGGGGCGGGAGCAGCGCCGATCATATTGGAATGCGCGAGCTGTTTTCGGCTTTTGAGAAAGCAAACCCTGATATTCATATCGCCTATGACACATCGCCAGATCTGGGGATTGTTATGGAAAAGGCTGCGGATATGCTTGCGGTGGATAAAACGCCGAACATCATCAGTACCAACGGGAATGTGCAGTATGTTTCAAGTGCAAAGAAGAAGGGTGTAGCCTTGGATCTGATGCCGTATCTACAGGAGGATGCGGCATTTGCATCGAACATAAGTCCGCAGATTCTGGAGGCACTTCAGGAGCCGGACGGTGCGCTTTACACGCTTCCGGATGCAGTGGAATACATCGGATACTGGTATAACGCTTCTCTATTTAAGCAGGCGGGGATCACAGACACAGGAACGCCGGAAGGGAGCGTAATTCTCCCAAAGACATGGGAGGAATTCTGGGCGGCATGCGATGCATTAGCGGAGATCTCCCCGCAGACAGGCGCGGTGCCAATTCAGCTGCAGGTGAGTCAAATGGGGTTCTTTTTGGGGGCACGGCTGGCCGCCGTGTCGGAGAATTCTTTGGCCTTCATGCAGAAAGAAACCGCTATGTGTGACAGAGAGGATGCAGAGATCGCAGTATCAGAACTGATCCGCGCACTTTCCTACGATACACAGGGCGGGACAGCTCTGGACATCAGGCAGAACTTCTTCAATGGGAAAAGTGCAATCTATATTGATGGCGTCTGGGCCAATACGGACCTTGTAGAAACAACGACACAGCAGGAAATCCGCTACGCCGCATTCCCCGGAAGACAAGGAGAAACAATCTCCTACGCCAACCCCGCTACCGGCTATGTCATCAGTAATGTTGGATCTCCGAAACAGATTGATGCGTGTGTGCGCTTTCTGAAATACATGCTTAGTGAAGATGTTCAGGAGCAGATGGTCACAAAAACACATCAGGCACCAAGCAATCCAAAGATTGAAGATGAGTGGATTCGTGAAAGAGTGCCTATCCTGGCAGATGCCGTGCAAGTCTGTAAAGAGGCCGATCAGCAAATACTGACGCTATACTCCGTCCTTCCGATTAAGTCCTTTGCCAATCTTGAACAAAGGCTGGAGGAACTGCTGCGAGACGAATCCGTGCAGCAATCTATTGTAGCTATCATAACAGATTCTGATTAGGGGTACGCCAAAAGGTAAAAAAAACACAATAACATCAGTATATTACATTTCAACCGCTGAATAACGCCGTGAAATTGTGCGATTTGCACAATTTCACGGCGTTATTCTTTTGGTTAGGTGTGTAAAACTCAATGTTTCGGCAAAAAGTTTTATGGTATCCTACCTCACTATCAGATAAACTGAAGGTGCTTAATAAGACCTTTGGGTCTGTTCGGCTCACATCTATCAATCATCAATATCAAAATGGAGGAATGGACTATGAAAAAGACACTTGCACTTCTTCTGACTCTTCTTCTAATTCTCGGCACACTTGCCGGATGCGGCAAGACGGAGAAGCCTGGGGACGACAAGGAAAAAGATTCCGAGAAGGCCACTATCACTTTTGTCCACGGTTACTATCACGATGAGTCCGAGTGGCCTGCTGCCGCACAGATGAGACAGATTTATCAGGATTTTGCGGATATGCACAAGGATGAGTTCACCTTTGTTGCAGTTCCTGATGAGTCCGGCGCAGAGGGCATCTACAATACGGCGCTCAACGATATCAGCGGCGGCAAATTCTATGATATTGCCGACTTTGGCGGTTGGGACATCGTGCCCGTCGCAAGTGCCGCTGGTCTGATCCTTGACTTGAAGCCCTACCTTGATGCGGATGCCAATTTCAAGGCTGGTGCCGGTGTCTGCTATGATCAGAACTTGACTGCAGACGGCAAGATCTATTCCGTCCGTGAGCAGATCGAAGCTGTCGGTTTCTGGTACAACGAGGCACTGTTCAAGCAGGCCGGCGCAAAGGTTCCTGCCGAATGGGATACTTGGGCGGACTTTGAAGATGCGGTTAAGCTGCTGGTTGACGCTGGTATCACTCCGTTTGGATTGAACGCCGGCTGGCCCACCAACATTCTGACCGCAGGCCGCTTCCAGGCAGATGCCGCTACTCGCGCTTTCTATGCGAAGGGCGCGGATGTTACGTCCTTTGATGACCCTGCCTTCCGCGAGGTCATGACTTTCATGCAGGAAAAGGTTCTCCAGCAGATCGACTCCGCTAACTTCGGCCCCGGCGGTGACGACGATGAGCAGTATCGCACCGATTTCTTCGATGGCAAGACGGCAATGCTCTTTAACGGTGTTTGGGATGCTGGCGGAAGTGTGGGCTGCATGGCCGGTGCGGAGAACATCAAGCCCGCCAACTTCCCGACAAATGAGTCCGGCAAGCGCGCATCTCTCATGTCTGGCGGCACAGGCCTTGTCGTTTCAAGCGGTCTGACCGAGGCGCAGACGGCGGCCTGCATTGAGTTCATCAAGTACATGACAAGTGAAGAAATCGCAAACAAGATCATCTCTTATGGTATCGGCATGGCTCCCAACACCAAGGTGAACTATATGTCACTGATCGACAAGGTCGATGCTCCCGAAGCAAAGCTTCTGGTTTCTGCGTGCCAGCTGTGCATGGAGGCTGACTATCAGGCCCTTGGTCTCGGCAACCAGTTTGGTGACTTCGAAGGCGAAATTCAGGCCAAGTATGCCGGCTTGAAGGATGGCTCGAAGACAGTAGACAATGTAGTGAGCGAGCTTGATGCTGTCATCGCAGCGAGCTGATTGTAAATGGTTACGAGAGAAGGGGGCGCAATGTCCCCTTCTCTTTTAGAAAGCGGAGAAAGGATAATACATCATGAAGGCGGGAGTTAAGATCAAAAGCGTTTTCTCAGGGGCGAGAACGTATAGAAAGCGAGGGTTTATTCTGGCCTTCCTTGCCCCTTGTACGGCTTTATTTTTAGTTGTCTATGCATACCCCCTAATCACGATATTCTTGACATCCTTCTGCTCGTGGAACTACGCAAACTTCACGGCCCCGGAGTTCCTTGGTTGGGAGCATTTCTTTGATAACTATATAAAGCTGTTTCGTTATGACGCAAACTTTAAGATGGCGCTGGCCAACTCTCTAAAGTGGGTCGCATTGACGTTGCTGATTCAGGTTCCGTTTACGATCCTTGTTGCGTTGACCTTGTCCAAAAAAATGCGTGGTTGGCGATTCACGCGCAATATGTTCCTGATTCCAAATATCATTTCCACTGCAGCCATCGGCCTAATTTTCCTAAATCTCTACAGCCCGGCACGCGGCATTGTTACAGAATTGTGCAACAGGATCTGGCCTGGATCGGATGTAAGTGTTTTATCAAATCCGACCTATGCCTTCTGGGGGATTACCTTTACCTTTATTCTCTTCGGCGGCGCAAACTGTCTTTTGCTGCTGACGCAGATATTCTCCATTGACCCCGGAATTTATGAGGCTGCCCGCATCGAAGGTGCGTCTGAATGGCAAATCGACCGGCACATTACATTGCCTTTGCTTCGCCCGATGATTGGAACGATTTCGGTAATGGCAGCAAATTACGGCTTGCTTCTTTACAATGAGATCGCACTCATCACCTCTGGTGGGCCCGATAACGCTACCTATTCATTGAGCTATTATATCTACAAAACCTCTCTCGGCAGTACAAAGTTGAATTTTGCGCGTGGTAATACCGCAGGTGTGATCCAGTTCATACTCGGAATTCTGATCGTCTGCCTTATCAACCGTGCGTTCCGTTCGGATACATCGGATTAAAGGGGGACTTGGTCATGAAACAGGATAACGCATTCTCGCTACCCGCAAAACTGCTGCGGTATCTCTTAATGGCTTTTGTGCTGGTGATTTCCCTGTATCCAATTCTCTGGGTTTTCCTGAATTCTTTTAAGCGGACACCCGGCGGCTTGGGCCTTCCTGATGAATGGGTCTTTGACGGATACATCACCATATTCACAAAACTCAATATCGGTCAGTATTTTCTGAACAGCCTGATCGTTACGGTTATATCTACGGTAATCAGCGTCTTTGTGGTTTCTCTTGCGGCTTATGTGTCCGCAAGGATCTCCTTCAAGGGGAAAAACCTCGTTACGCTGATGTTTGCTTCCACCTTATTCATCCCCTCGATTTCCATCAGCTTTCCTATCTATCGTCTCCTATCTGATCTTGGGCTCAAGGACACATTGACGGGAATCATTTTTGTATACTCCAGCCTTGGTATCGCTGTGACCTTCTTTATTCTTCGCAGCTATTTCCTTACCATCCCGAAGGAGATGGAGGAAGCCGCTATGATGGACGGCTGTGGCTATGTCGGCACATATTTCAGAATCATCGTCCCCATTGCAAAGCCAGGGCTTGCAACAGCGGCTATTATGGCGTTTCTGAATAACTGGAACGAATACTACTTTGCATCCATTCTGCTCAAGTCGAAGGAAAATATGACGCTTCCCGCATTACTTGGACAGTTTACAACGGCATATTCCAAAAACCTGAACGGCATGTTCTCGGCAATCATCTTAATTGTTCTTCCCACCATCATTATTTTCTGCCTGTTGTCAGAGACTTTCGTTAAATCGCTGACGGCAGGAGCAGTGAAAGGATAGTCAATATGACAGAGAGAGAAAAACGGACACAGTGGTTTCAGTCCGCCCGGTTTGGAATGTTTCTGCATTGGGGGCTTTATGCGATCCCCGGTCGCGGCGAATGGTATATGAGTGAGGCTCGAATCCCCGCAGAGCAGTATGAGCGCTATATGCAGGAGTTTACGGCAAACGCTTATGACCCGAAGGACTGGGCTCGGCGTGCAAAGCGAGCTGGAATGAAGTATGTGGTACTAACCGCAAAACACCATGACGGCTTTTGCCTGTTTGACTCCCGCCTGACCGAATACAAGAGCACGAATGCACCCTGTGGACGCGATTTGGTACGTGAATTTGTGGATGCTGTTCGTGCCGAAGGGCTCCGTGTTGGTCTCTACTATTCTCTGATTGACTGGCATCATCCGGATTTCCCGAAGTTCAGCGACCTGAATCATCCAATGCGCGGTAATCCAGCTTATCAGGATGAGAAAATCGACTTTGACCGCTATCTTGCCTATATGCACGGGCAGATCGAGGAGTTGGTCACCAATTACGGCAAGATAGATATCCTTTGGTTCGATTATGCGTATGACGAGCTGCGTGGCGAGGCTTGGAAGGCCACAGAGTTAATACAAATGGTTCGCCGCCATCAGCCCGATGTTGTCATTGACAATCGATTGGAAACAAGCGGCGAAGGGTTTGGCAGTCTTGTCACGGAGCATCCGGCGTATTACAGCGGCGATTTCGTCAGCCCAGAGCAGATCCTGCCGCCAGAGGGCATTCGTAATGTCAGGGGTGAGCGCGTTCCTTGGGAGTTATGCACGACCATGAACAATAATTGGGGCTACAACCCCTATGATACAGACTACAAGCCGGCTTCCATGCTCATCCGAAAGCTGGTTGAGTGTGTCAGCAAGGGCGGCAACATGATCCTTAATGTCGGGCCGGACGCTAATGGCAGATTCAATGCCGAAAGCTGTCGGCTGCTGGAGGAGATTGGCGCGTGGCTGGCAGTCAACGGCGACAGCGTCTACGGTTGCGGCAGTGCAGAACTTCCAAAGCCGGACTGGGGCTGGTACACAAAAAAGAATGGTCACATCTATGCGCATATTCTGGACAACCCTATCGGTCCGCTGGCTTTGACCGGCCTTGCCCCGGAGCGGGTCAACTCGGTGCGGCGTCTTGCGGACGGCAGTGAGGTGCTGCGGGGGGAGAGCTGGATCACAAACGCTTACGAAAACCTTGCGTTTGTCACACTCGGCACGATCCCGCACTTCACCTATCTGCTGCCCGATCCGATTGACACCGTGCTGGAAATTAAATATAAGGAGAGTTGCCTATGAAACCAATTACCGCAATAGTGCTGGGAGCTGGGCAGCGGGGAGCAAATGTGTATGCTGCCTATGCGCTGAATTTCCCAAATGAATTAAAAATTGTCGGCGTGGCCGAGCCGCGTGCAGATCGGCGTGCCGCGTTCGCTGCGGATCACGGCATTCCTGAAAGCCACTGTTTTGAAAGCTGGGAGGGCGCTCTTGGGTGCGAGAAGTTCGCAGACTGTGTATTTGTCTGTACGCAGGACCGGATGCACTACGAGCCGGTTCTGCAAGCCTTGGACAAGGGCTATGATGTGCTTTGTGAAAAGCCGATGAGCTATGACCGTGCGGAGCTCATCGCAATGGGCGAAAAGGCGCGGCAGACAGGCCGGATGCTTTCCATCTGTCATGTACTGCGCTATTCCCCCTTTTTTGTGAAGCTCAAGGAGTTGATTGAAAGCGGCGCAATCGGCCAACTCGTATCCATTCAGCATATCGAAAGCGTTGGCTATTGGCATATGGCGCACAGCTTTGTACGAGGGAACTGGAATCGCAGCGAGGACAGCTGCCCGATGATTCTGGCAAAGTGCTGCCACGACACAGATATTCTGACATGGCTGATCGGAAGCTCATGCAAGGCAGTCAGCAGCTTTGGTTCCCTTGCGCACTTCAACGCCGCACACAAGCCGTCAGGCGCGCCGCCATACTGTCTGGACGGGTGTACGCATCGGGACGACTGCCCTTACTATGCGCCCCGGTTCTATTTGGAGCACCCGAGGGCTGTATCTGACGGCTTTGTTTCCGTGGTCAGCCTTGATTCCTCACACGAGGCCGTGTTGAACGCCTTGCAGCGCGGGCCGTATGGCCGGTGTGTCTACCAGTGTGATAACGATGTGGTGGACAATCAGGTCGTAAATCTGCTGTATGAAAACGGCGTCAGTGCCGCCATGACGATGTGCGCCTTTACCGAGCATTGTGAGCGTATCATCAATGTTATGGGAAGTCACGGCCAGATTCAGGGGAATATGGAGTCATCCACGCTGGAGATCAGCGATTTCGCCAGCGGCAATCGAACGACGCTGCATGTGCATACACCTGCAGGCGGACATAGCGGCAGCGACGCCGCCATGATGAGAGACTTCCTGCAGGCACTGCACAGTGGAGGAGGAAGCAAAACCAGCGCGGATGCTTCGGTGGAGAGTCACCTTATTGCGCTGGCCGCAGAGGAGAGCCGCCTAAATGGCGGGAAGGCCATTAACATGAATGAATGGAGGACAAAAAAGTGAGTATTTTGAAGAACGCGGTACGTCCGCAGCACATCCCGACCTATGACGGTTCCAATCAGTCTACGCATCCTTCGGTGCTGCGCTTTGACGCTCCTTGGCATGGATACCTGTACTGGATGGCAATGACACCATACCCCTACAACAACGATGGGCTGGAGGATCCTTCTGTTCTGGTTTCCAACGATGCAGAAACATGGAGCGTCCCTGCAGGATTGACGAATCCGCTGACCCCCGCGCCGAAGCCCGGCCATAACTGTGATGTGGAGCTTGTCTATAATAAGGATTGCGATGAATTGTGGCTCTATTATGTGGAGGCGGACGATATTGTGCAGTCATGGGTCAAGCTCATGCGCTCTGCAGACGGCGTTCACTGGACAAAGCCGGAGATTGTACTCCATGATCCCGTTCAAAAATACAGCATCCTTTCCCCTTGCATCCAGCGTATGCAGGATGGCGAATGGCGGATGTGGTATGTGGACACCGGCAACACCGGCTATCAGAATCAGGCAAACAAGGTGCGCGTTCGTACCTCAAAGGACGGCCTCTGCTGGAGCGAGGAAGAAACCTGTGAGGATCTCCTTCAGCCGGGCTACCAGATTTGGCACCTGACCATTTGGCGTGATCCGGAAGACGATTCTCTGCACGCCATTTATCCGGCTTATCCGAACGGGACAAACTGTGACTACTGCAAACTGTTCTACGCAGTCAAGAAGGCGGGGCAGCCTTGGAAGACTTTCCCGAATCCTCTGATGGAGCAGGGCGAAGAAGGAAGCTGGGACGATTTTTGCCTGTATCGAACCGCATTTCTGCTGGATCAAGGAAAGGATACTCTCCGTGTTTGGTATGGCGGGAAGCGGAAATCCGATGCCGCATGGGGCATTGGGTATACCGAAGGTCAGTATAGCGCGATTTGTACTGCTCTGGAGAAATAAGCGGACTGTTTATGCGCCGTTTCGTCCGAGCCAATATCTGTTCCTCAAAGGAGGGCTGTATGAAAAATCCAACTCTTGTTATTTTGGCAGCCGGCATGGGCAGCCGCTTCGGCGGTCTCAAGCAGATCGAGCCAGTCGATCCTGGTGGCCATCTCATCATAGATTTTTCCCTGTTTGACGCATGGCGCGCCGGCTTTCGTCATGTGGTCTTTATCATCACCCATGAGATGGAACAGGAGTTTCGTAAGTGCATTGGAGATCGAATGGAGCGGTTCTTTCATGTCTCCTATGCTTACCAGGAGCTTGACCGGCTCCCGGAAGGGATTCCCGTTCCTGCCGAGCGCACAAAGCCGTGGGGGACCGGACATGCGCTGGCTTGCTGCCGCGGTGTGATAAACGGACCGTTTGCCGTCATTAACGCGGACGATTTTTATGGCCGCACGGCTTTCACCGAAATATTTGATTTTTTGGCAAAGCAGACTGATGAGAGCAAATATGCGATGGTTGGGTATCTCCTGAAGAACACTGTGACGGAATTCGGCTCGGTTGCGCGTGGCGTGTGTCAAACCGAAAACGGCCTGCTCACAGGGATTACCGAGCGCACGAAGATCTTCAAAAAGGGAGCAGATGCCGAATACACGGAAGACGGCAGCAACTTCATCACACTGCCTGGTGACACGGTCGTTTCAATGAATCTGTGGGGCTTCTCCGCTAAAATTCTGGATGAGCTTTGGTTTCGTATGGGAGCGTTTCTGCGCGAGGCGATAAAAACAGATCCACTCAAGTGCGAGTACTTCCTTCCGTTTGTTGTCAACGAGCAGCTTTCAGACAAGTCCGCAAGCGTACAGGTCCTTCCCTGCGAGGAGATCTGGTACGGTGTGACTTACCGTGAAGATTTGGACTCCGTCAAGCAGGCTGTTGCGAAAATGAAAGCCAACGGAGTCTACACGGAGGAACTATGGAAATGAACACAAACCTACTTGATGTGCTGCGCGGCTTCCGGCTGGACGCTGAACCGGTTTCCTGCGAGCCGTATGGCTGCGGGCACATCAATGTCACCTATTTGGCTGTCGCGGCGAGCGGACGCCGCTACATCCTGCAAAGGATCAACCATCACACATTCCGCGACATCCCCGGCCTGATGGAGAACATCACCGCAGTCACCGAGTTCCTGCGCGCAAAAGCAAATGACCCGCGCAGCGTTTTGACATTGGTAAAGACACATGACGGAGCGAGTTTTCTTCACACGCAGGACGCATACTGGCGTGTATACGACTTCGTTGAGGACACCATATGTCTTCAGCTGCCGGAAACAGACGAGGACTTCTACCAGAGCGCCATCGGGTTTGGCACATTTCAGCAGATGCTGTCAGACTTTCCAGCGGAAAGGCTGCATGAGACGATCCCCAATTTCCACAATACGCCGGATCGATATCGTGCTTTTCTTGAAGTTTTAGAGCGTGACGATTTGTGCCGTGCGGCGCTGGTTCAGCCGGAAATTGAATTTGCGCTTGCCAGACAGTCGGAAATGTGGGTACTGCAGAGTGCGCTGAGTTCCGGGGAACTCCCTTTGCGCGTAACGCATAACGACACCAAACTCAATAATGTTCTGTTGGATGCAAAAACGAGAAAAGCCTGCTGTGTGATTGACCTTGATACCGTGATGCCGGGTACCAGTGTTTATGACTTTGGCGATTCCATTCGCTTTGGTGCGGCAACTGCTGCCGAGGATGAGAAGGATGTATCTAAAATGGAGGTCAGCCTGGAACGATTCAGGGTTTTTACCCGCGGCTACACGCGCTCCTGTCCCAATCTGACAAAAAGTGAAATTGCTTGCCTTGCCATTGGTGCAAAGACCATGACGATGGAGTGCGGAGTTCGCTTCTTGACGGACTATCTGGACGGAGATCACTATTTCGCTACCCACCGAGAAGGGCAGAATTTAGATCGCGCCCGCACACAATTCAAACTTGTCGCCGACATGGAAAAGAAGTGGGATGCGATGCAGAAAATCGTGAAGGAGGAAGCAAAATGAATGTTCTTGTAACGGGCGGCGCCGGATACATAGGCAGTCACACCTGCGTGGAGCTGATCAAGGCAGGGTATACCCCCATCGCAGTTGACAACTTTGTCAACTCCAGTGCGGAGAGCCTGCGCCGTGTCGGTGAAATAACAGGACAAAATGTGACTTTGATCGAAGGGGATATTCGTGATGAATATCTGTTGAATGAGATTTTTGAAAGCTGTGAGATAGCTTGTGTCATTCATTTCGCAGGCCTCAAGGCAGTCGGAGAATCTGTCATGAAGCCGCTTGATTACTATCAGAACAATTTGGATGCAACCTTGGAGTTGTGCAGCGCTATGTCAAGGCACAAGGTCAAGCGCATTATTTTCTCATCCTCCGCCACTGTCTATTCAGGCGACAACGAGATGCCCCTGCGTGAGACCTCAAAAACCGGGAACTGCACAAACCCTTATGGTTGGACAAAATTCATGTGCGAACAGATCCTGCGCGATATGGCAAAGGCCGACCCAGAGTGGTCGGTTGTGAATCTGCGCTACTTCAATCCGGTCGGCGCACATGAAAGCGGGAAGATCGGTGAGCACCCCAACGGCATTCCGAATAACCTCATGCCCTATATTTCACAGACAGCCATCGGAAAGCGTGACCACCTGAATGTGTTCGGAAACGACTACCCCACGCCGGACGGTACCGGTGTGCGCGACTATATCCACGTGGTCGACTTGGCAAAGGGACATGTTGCCGCCATCCAGTATCTAATGCAGCACAACGGGGAAAGCGTCTTTAACCTTGGTACAGGTCACGGCTATAGCGTGTTGGATATGGTGCATGCCTTTGAAGAAGCCAATGATGTGGTTGTCCCATATCAGATTGCAGCGCGCCGACAGGGGGATCTGCCCATCTGCTATGCAGATACCTCAAAGAGCACAGAGCTTCTCGGATGGAAAGCGGAGAAATCTCTAATCGATATGTGCCGTGACACATGGAATTGGCAAAAGCAGAATCCTGACGGATACGGAGGATAAAATGTTGCATGTAAATTTCATTCAGGTGAAAGATTCCGAAGATATGGGGAAGGCTGCCGCTGATGAATTTGAAGCCGTTATTCAGGCAAAGCCCTCCTGTGTGATAGGTCTCGCCACCGGTTCTACTCCCATTCCGCTGTACCGTGAGCTTATTCTCCGTGAACGGGCGGGGCTCATTGACTTCAGCCGGGTTCGGTCGGTAAATCTGGATGAATATAAGGGACTTGCTCCCGACCATCCGCAAAGCTATCGTCGTTTCATGCAGGAAAAGTTGTTTGACCATATCAATATTAAACCGGAAAACACCATTGTTCCCGATGGCCTTGCAGAAGATATTCCAACCATGTGCGAGCAATACGAGCGCAAGCTGGAGGACTGGGGCGGCATTGATATTCAGCTTCTTGGCCTCGGTCATGATGGGCATATCGGATTTAATGAGCCCTGCGACCATTTCCCAACTGCAACCCATGAAGTTCGGCTCACGGAAATGACTCGCGAGGCAAATAAGCGGTTCTTTGCATCGGTCAACGATGTCCCCGCATCTGCTATCACGATGGGAGTCGGCACAATTATGGCAGCGAAGAAAATCGTCATGCTTGTTACCGGCAAGGATAAGGCAGATATCCTCTTCCGCACGTTTTGGGGGCCTGTAACACCACAGATTCCTGGCTCTATTCTGCAATTCCATCCAAATGTCACAGTTATTTGCGATATGGACGCCTCTGCCTCTCTGCCCCTGTGAATGAAAGGAGACTGCCATGAACTACCTTGGTATCGATTATTCTGTGAAAAACATGCCACTATTAGATAACGCTTTCATTCCCTTCGGTGTTTGGGCAGAAGCATATCTGAAAGAGGCGGTACATCCCTTCAAAATCGCCATAGAAAGAGAAAACGGCTTTGTCTCTGTGTTTGAGACAAAGCTGCGCAGCGATGCGTTTGCAGCGGCAAATTACCGCTACGCTGAAAGATTTGTCAAAATGCTTTTATGGAGCGTTGGCGGCTGGCGCCTTTACCTGTGCGGCGATGACACAATTGCAAAGCGATTACAAGCGGAATACCGTGCGGGAGGTCGCCGCCATTTTGACATCAGCTTTATGCAGGATGTCTACGAACGCCCCTTCGAGGTAGTAGTTTGCGAAGAAGCTGCCTTCCCGCAGCCCAATGAGCAGGCAAAAAAAGTGGGAGGGCATATAAACGGCTGCCGCATTGGTTTCGATGCGGGTGGTTCTGACCGCAAGGTTTCTGCGGTCATTGACGGCAGGACAGTCTACTCCGAGGAGGTTGTGTGGCATCCGAAAACAAGTGAAGATCCTCAATATCAATATGAGGGGATCGTGAGCGCGTTTAAGACGGCAGCGTCGAAAATGCCGCGGGTGGACGGTATTGGCGTGTCCTCCGCAGGCGTCTTTGTCGGAAACGCCCCTATGGTATCCTCCATCTTCATCAAGGTTCCTCGCAGCTGCAGGGATGAGGTAAAAACCATCTATGATCGCGCAGCAAAGGAGATCGGAGATGTCCCCATTGTTGTTGCTAATGACGGAGATGTATCCGCCCTTGCAGGAGCCATGAGTCTTGGAGCAGGCTCTATTATGGGGCTTGCGATGGGAACGAGTGAAGCTGTCGGATATGTAAATGCGGAAGGAAATCTGCTTGGATGGTTTAATGAGTTGGCCTTTGCTCCGGTGGATTTGAACGAGTGCGCCATGCGTGACGAATGGTCCGGAGATATCGGGGTCGGATGCAAATACTTTTCTCAAGATGCTGTGATAAAGCTGGCGCCCGCGGCAGGAATCGCACTCTCTGAGAATCTTTCTCCTGCTGAGAAACTCAAGGAGGTTCAGAAGCTGACGGAACAGGAAGTTCCATTTGCGTGCGATATCTTCCGTTCAATTGGCGTGTATCTGGCGCACACTCTAAGCCTCTATGCAATGATTTGTGATCTCCGCACACTGCTGGTGCTTGGGCGTGTGGCGTCTGGCATCGGAGGGAATTTAATTATAGAAGAATGTCAGCGAGTATTGAAGGAAGAATTCCCTGAACTGTGCAGGAAGCTTCGAGTTATGCTGCCGGATGAAAAATTCCGGCGTGTGGGGCAGTCAATGGCAGCGGCAAGCCTGCCGGAGGTGTGAAATGATATTTCATAATGCCCATATCTTTGTTGACGGTTCTTTCCGTCACGGCGCATTTCGGGTGGAGAATGGTAGGTTCGCCGAAATGATAGATTCCGCCCATACAGTTGCCGGTGGTATCGACTTGTCAAATCAGTATGTGATCCCGGGACTTGTGGATATACATACTCACGGAAATTCCGGCGCGGACTTCTCGGATGGTGATTATGATGGGCTAATCAGAATGGCTCGTTATCTGGCGCAAAACGGCGTAACCAGCTTCGCACCGGCCTCCATGACGTTGCCGTATCATGTGCTGGAAATGGCATTCAAAAACGCCGTTTGGCTCAAAAACGAGAAGCCGAGAGAGTGCGCAAATTTAGTGGGAATACAAATGGAAGGGCCGTTTTTTTCAGAAAAGAAAAAAGGAGCGCAGAACGGTTCATACCTGAAACTGCCAGATATAGAGGCGTTTCAGAAACTATATGATAGTTCCAAGGGGCTTATCAGGATTGTCGATGTAGCTGCGGAATTGTCTGGAGCCGAGACTTTCACAAAGCATGCGGCCACGCTCTGCAAAGTAGCTATCGCGCATACTGACTGCACCTATGATGAGGCCGAGACCGTATTCGATGCAGGTGCTTCCCATCTGACGCACCTGTTTAATGCTATGCCCGGAATCCACCATCGAAAGCCCGGACCCATAGGAGCAGGAAGTGAGCGTAAGGGTGTGACTGCCGAACTGATCTGTGATGGGTTGCACGTCCATCCCAGTGCCATTCGCATGGCATTTAAGCTGTTCCCCGGAAGGGTATGTTTAATTTCTGATGCTCTCCGCTGCTGCGGTATGCCGGATGGCAAATATACCCTTGGTGGGCAGGAGGTCTTTTTGAAAAACGGTGTCGCCCGCCTCGCAGATGGCACCATCGCGGGATCAGCGACAAATCTCTACGACTGTATGAAAAAGGCCGTGGAGTTTGGCATACCGAGGGAGCAGGCTGTTATGTCAGCGACAATCATTCCAGCTGCAGTGGTCGGCTGTGCGGATAAGGTTGGTTCGATTGCCGCTGGGAAAAATGCGGACTTTGTTGTTTGTGACGAGCAATTAAACCCGAAATCGGTGTATCTGAACGGGGTTCTACTGAAAAAGACTTCCGAACTGTCGTTTGATTCGTAAAAGGGGTGAATAAGCCTTGGAGATATCGGAGCTGGCAGCCAATATAAATCAGCCTGTATTTGAAGATAAACTGACTCAGGTATACGGTTCGGACAGGTTAGAAAGCGCAAAAAGGCGCTGCACAGAGGTGACGGAGGGCTTCCGCCTGACCTTTGGCTATCCGGCGCAGGCGCTGTTCAGTGCGCCGGGCCGCACGGAGCTGGGCGGTAACCACACCGATCACCAGCGGGGCTGCGTTTTGGCCGCCGCCGTGGATCTGGACATTCTGGCGGCGTCAGCCGTCACCGACAGCGGTGTTATCCGCGTGCTGTCCCAGGGCTATCCCATGACGGAGGTATCCCTTCGGGAGCTGACTCCGCAGGAGGGGGAGAAAAACACCTCGGCGGCGCTGATCCGGGGCGTGGCGTCCCGGATGCAGGAGCTGGGCTGTGCCCTGCGGGGCAGGGGTCTGGACGTGTATATGACCTCCACCGTCCCCAAGGGCAGCGGCCTCAGCTCCTCCGCCGCCTTCGAGGTACTGCTGGGGACGATGCTCAATGAGCTGCTCTGGGAGCGGCATTGTACCCCTGTGGAGCTGGCGCAGATCGGCCAGTATGCGGAAAACGTGTTCTTCGGGAAGCCCTGCGGCCTGATGGACCAGATGGCCTCCTCCGTGGGCGGCGTGGTGGCCATCGACTTCGCGGACACAGCCCACCCGATCGTGGAACGGCTGGATGTGGATCTCCACGCCTGCGGATATGCCCTGTGTATTCTGGACTCCGGCGCGGGACACGAGGATCTGACCGGGGAGTACAGCGCCATCACCGAGGAGCTGCGGGCGGTCTGCCGCGTGTTCGGCAAAGAGGTGCTGCGGGAGGTGCCGGAGGAGGCCTTCCTTGCGGAGCTGCCCCACGTCAGAAAGGCGGTGGGGGATCGGGCGGTAAACCGCGCCTTCCACGTCTACGGCGAGAATCGCCGCGTGCGGGAGGAGGTACAGGCGCTCCGCAGCGGCGATTTCCAGCGGTTTCTTACGCTGGTGCGGGAATCCGGGCGCTCCTCCGCCATGTATCTGCAAAACATCATCCCCACCGGCAGCACGGCGGCGCAGGAGCTGATGGTGACCATCGCCCTGTGCGAGCGTATGCTGGAGGGGCGGGGCGCCGTCCGTGTACACGGCGGCGGCTTCGGCGGCACGGCACAGGCGTTCGTGCCGCTGGATATGCTGGACGGCTTCCGCGACAGGGTGGAAGCCTCGCTGGGACGGGGCTGCTGCCACGTGGTGCGCATCCGGCCGGCCGGCGGCATCCGGCTGGGATAGGAGGTGCAGCATGTGCTATCAGGCCATTGAAGATCTGCTGGGCTACGCCCTGCGCACAGGGCTTATAGAGGAATGTGACCGCACATGGGCGGCAAATCGTTTGCTTCAGACCTTGGGGCTGGAATCGTGGGAGCCGCCGCAGACAGTCCGGGAGCGGCCCTTGGAGGATATCCTGAAGGAGCTGCTGGACGACGCGGCGGCGCGGGGCGTCATACAGAATGACGCGGTCAGCCGCGACCTTTTCGACACGGAGCTGATGGGCATACTGACGCCCCGCCCCTCTCAGGTCATTCAGAGCTTCCAGGAAAAGTACCGCTACTCCCCGAAGACGGCGACGGACTGGTTCTACCGCTTCTGTCAGGACACGGACTACATCCGCCGTTACCGCGTTGCGAGGGATAGGAAGTGGAAGGCCGCTACCCCCTACGGGGAGCTGGATATCACCATCAACCTCTCCAAGCCGGAGAAGGACCCCAAGGCCATCGCTGCGGCGAAAGCAGCGCCCCAGCGGGGCTACCCGAAGTGCCTGTTGTGTAGGGAGAACGAGGGCTACGCCGGGCGGCTGGGGCATCCCGCACGGCAGAATCTGCGGCTCATACCCGTCACCCTCCAAAAGGAGCAGTGGTTTTTCCAATACAGTCCCTATGTCTACTACAACGAGCACTGCATCATTCTGAACGGGCGGCACGCCCCCATGAAGATCGACGGGGCGACCTTCCGCCGGCTGTTGGACTTCATCAGGCAATTCCCCCACTACTTTGTGGGCAGCAACGCCGATCTTCCCATCGTGGGCGGCTCTATTCTCAGCCACGACCATTTTCAGGGCGGCCGCTATGTTTTTGCCATGGAAAAAGCCCCTGTGGAGCAGCATGTCACCTTCCGGGGCTTTGCAGATGTGGAGGCCGGCATTGTCAAGTGGCCCATGTCTGTGATCCGGCTCCGCTGCAAAGATGATCAGCGTCTGGTGGAGCTGGCCGACCGCATCCTCGCCGCCTGGCGGGGCTACACGGACGAGGCGGCCTTTGTGCTCGCGGAGACCGACGGCGAGCCCCACAACACCATCACTCCCATCGCCCGGATGCGGGAAGGGCAGTTCGAGCTGGATCTGGTGCTGCGCAACAACATCACCACCGAGGAATATCCCCTGGGGGTGTACCACCCCCATCAGGGGCTGCACCACATCAAGAAGGAGAACATCGGCCTCATCGAGGTCATGGGTCTGGCGGTGCTTCCGGCGCGGCTGAAGGACGAGCTGGACGGCGTGGCGCGGGCGCTGGTGCGGGGCGACGATCTGCGGGCCGACGAGGCGCTGGCCAAGCACGCGGACTGGGCGGAGGAGCTGAAAAGCCGCCATGTGTTCACGGCGGAAAACGCCGGAGAGCTGCTGCGGCAGGAGGTGGGCGCGGTGTTCGCGCAGGTGCTGGAGCACGCCGGCGTTTTCAAGTGTACCCCGGAGGGCCGGGAGGCTTTTTTGAGATTTATACATAGTGCTGAAATGTAAGGAGGAGCTATATGGCAAAGAACAGGTATATTGGGGATTATCCCGCTATTGGTATCCGCCCGATCATTGATGGTCGCCGCGGCCCGATGCAGTTACGAGAAAATCTGGAGGATCAAGTCCTGGCGATGGCTTTGGCGGCCAAAAAACTGTTTGAGGACAATCTGCGTTATTCCAATGGCGATCCAGTTCGCGTGGTCGTCGCAGACAGCTCGATTGGGCGTGTTCCGGAATCGGCTGCCTGTGCGGAAAAATTCCGCAGAGAAGGCGTGGCAATTACTCTGTCTGTCACACCGTGCTGGTGCTACGGATCTGAAACTATGGATATGGATCCGATGACGATCAAGGGTGTATGGGGCTTTAACGGCACGGAACGTCCTGGGGCTGTATACCTGGCCTCTGTTTTGGCAACCCATGCGCAAAAGGGGCTTCCTGCGTTTGGGATTTACGGCCACGAGGTGCAGGATCGTGACCAGGTCACCTGTATTCCTGATGATGTAAAGGAAAAGCTTCTGCGCTTTGGTCGTGCAGCTGTTGCCGCTGCAACCATGCGGGGAAAAAGCTATTTGCAGATCGGCTCGATGTGTATGGGGATCGGCGGCTCAATTATCGATCAGCAGTTTATGGAGGAATATCTCGGCCTCCGCGTAGAGTCTGTGGATGAAGTAGAGATCCTTCGCCGCATGGAGGAGGGCATCTATGACCACGATGCGTATGAAAGAGCATTGGCGTGGACAAAGGAGCACTGTAAAGAAGGCCGTGACGATAACCCTGAATTCGTCCAGTTTCTTGGAGAAAAACGCCGCATTAAATTCACTGCGGAGGAAAAGGAAAAGCAGTGGGAATTTACCATCAAGATGTACTGTATCATCAAAGATCTGATGCAGGGAAACCCCAAGCTCCCGGATGGATTCGAGGAGGAAAAGTCCGGCCACAATGCCATTGCAGCTGGTTTCCAGGGACAGAGGCAGTGGACGGACCACTGGCCCAACTGTGATTATCCCGAGGCAATACTGAATTCCTCCTTTGATTTTGAGGGTAAGAAAGAACCGATGGTCTTCGCTACTGAAAATGATGTGCTCAATGGACTCAGTATGTTGTTTATGGGTCTGCTGACCAATCGAGCACAGATTTTCGCCGATGTCCGTACCTATTGGTCGCAGGAAGCCACAAAGCGAGTTACCGGATATGATTTGGAGGGTCGGGCAAAGGACAACGGTGGGATTATCCATCTGCTAAACTCCGGCGCAGCCTGCCTTGATGCCTGCGGCGAGTGTTCCGATGAGAATGGGAATGCGGTAATGAAGCACTGGTGGGATGTCACAGATGAGGACATCAGGAAAATGACCGATGCAACAGTTTGGTGCGAGGCGGGACTGGATAATTTCCGCGGCGGAGGCTTTTCCAGTCACTTTGTCACCCGTGCAGAAATGCCTGTCACTATGATTCGCCTTAACCTTGTAAAAGGTCTCGGCCCGGTTCTGCAAATTGCCGAAGGCTGGACCGTCAAGCTCCCCGATGCAGTGACTGAAACGCTCATGGAGCGTACAAATCCCACATGGCCTTGCACATGGTTCACCCCGCGCTGCAGCGGTAAGCCCGGTAGCCCATTCCAGGACGCCTACACCGTTATGCAGCATTGGGGCGCAAATCACGGCGCAATCTCTTATGGACACATTGGTGCAGACATTATCACGCTCTGCTCTATGCTGCGTATTCCTATCAGCATGCATAATGTAGAGGAGACTGACATCTTCCGTCCGGCGGCGTGGAACGCCTTCGGCATGGACAAGGAGGGGCAGGATTATCGTGCCTGTGCTGCCTATGGCCCAATGTATCGGAATATCCGGTGAGGGATTCGCCGCACCGTCTTCGACTCCATTGCAATTCCGCAATTCCAGAAAGGTATCGTGATTCCATGCGTAATTTACTGGCTTTTGATTTAGGTGCAAGTAATGGCCGTGCCATCCTGGGCCGATTCGATGGCACAAGGGTCACTTTGCATGAGCTTCATCGTTTTGAAAACAACTATATCGAAATGAACGGTGTGTTCTATTGGGATCTGCCGTATCTTTACCAACAGCTCAAGCTCGGCTTTCTTGCCTTTCGGCAGGCTAATATGGGCGAGCTTGACTGCTTTGGCATCGACGCATGGGGTGTAGATTACGGCTTACTGGACAAGAATGGGAATCTTCTTTCCAACCCAAGAGCCTACCGCTACGCTCGGGAGGAGGATATGTCCGAGGTCTGGAAGCAGCTGGACTTTGCTGATATCTTCGCCCGTACCGGTATTGCCGCCATGAACTTCAACACCATTTTTCAGCTCATGCGGCGCAGGTGCGAGGATGATGCAGCCCTGCAGAACGCTGAAACATTGCTGCTGATGCCAGATCTATTGGGATATTTTCTAACCGGTGAAAAGGCATCGGAATACACGAATGTGACGACCACCATGCTGTATTCTCCGGAGAAGCGAGATTGGGACAGAGAAATCATCTGCAAACTTGGTCTGCCGGAGAGGATTTTCACAAGGATAGATTATGCAGGGGATCTTCGTGGCAAGCTGCGTTCGGAACTGGCGAAGGAACTTGGAATCAACCAAGCGGCTTTTGCCGCCGTTGGTACGCATGATACGGCCTCGGCTGTGGCTGCTATTCCCGGAAACGGCAACTTTGCTTTCTGCTCCAGCGGAACATGGTCGTTGTTTGGTGTGGAAACAGATCGTCCCGTTCTGGAGAGGACGGTGCGTGATGCAAACTTCTCAAACGAAGGGACGATTCAACGAGGCTTTTGTCCACTTAAAAGCATTATGGGACTGTGGCTCATTCAAGAGTGCCGCCGTGAATGGCAAAAGGAAGGAATGCTATACTCTTGGGATGAGATCGTGGATCAGGCAAAACAGGCAGAGCCCTTCCGATCTATCATCGACCCGGATTATGGAGAATTCTTCTCCGGCGGGGGGATGTCTGAAAAAATACAAGGCTTTTGCCGAAGAACAAACCAGCAGATTCCCGAGAACGTTGGGCAGATGGCACGTTGTATCTATGAATCCCTTGCACTAAAGTACCGCTGGGCACTGGAACGCCTTGAAGACATCAAGGGACATCGCATTGATAGGCTGCACATCGTTGGCGGTGGTTCGCAAAACCGCTTTCTTAACCAGCTTGCGGCAGATGCCATTGACCGTCCGGTCATTACAGGCCCGGTGGAGGGTGCAGCCCTTGGAAATATCCTTGCTCAAGCTATGGCTCTGGGTGACATCAAGAGTATTGATGATCTGCGCGATGTTGTTCGGGAATCAGTTGACATGGAGACTTATACGCCGAACCATACATTAGGATGGGAAGCGGCATATAGAAAACTATGTGATTTTTATAAGGAGCTTTCATCATGAATATTCAATACATTCACCCCGCAGATCAGATTGTAATGTTTATGCAGAGGGTCTACGACAAAAAACTCACCTCCATGTCTGGCGGCAATCTGTCGGTCCGAGATAATGAGGGAAACATTTGGATCACGCCTGCCAGTATCGACAAGGGTTCGCTTACCAGAAGGGACATCATCTGCGTTCGCCCCAACGGCGATTGCGAAGGCCCTCACGCGCCCTCCTCAGAGCTGCCTTTCCATCGATCGGTCTATAAGCTGCGTCCGGATCTAAACGCTGTTTTGCATGCGCACCCACCTGCACTCGTTGCATTCTCTGTCGTTCGCAGGCTTCCGGAACTTAACCTGACTCCAACGGTGCGGTATATGTGCAAGAACATAAAAATGGCGGCTTATGCCATTCCCGGAAGTCAAGCACTCAGTGCAGAGGTGGGGAAAGTGTTTGAACAGGGCTGCAACATCGCTTTGCTGGAAAACCACGGCGTATGCGTGGGCGCAGCGGATATGCTTACAGCTTTTCAGCAGTTCGAAACACTCAATTATGCTGCTGAACTGGAAGCTCTGGCAACTCGCCGTGGAGAGATTCGCCCACTGTCGGAAAATGCATGCCAAATGAGCAAAACAAGTGTCTGTTCTGAACTGCGAAACGTATCCCCGCAACCTTGTAGTTCGGAAGAATTGGCAGCCCGGCGCGATTTGATTGCACTGATACGGCGTTCCTATAAGATGGGACTTTTTACGGCGGCTCAAGGAACCTATTCCACCCGGCTGTCAGACGGGAGCTTTATCATCACACCTCTTCATGCTGATCCTGCCTATTTGGAGGCAGATGACTTGGTACGTATACAGGACGGTGCGAAAGAACCTGGGAAGACCCCGGATGCAGATGTGTTGCTACACCAGAAAATCTACGATAAAAATCCCAAAATCGGTGCGATAGCCTTTGCTCAACCGGTTCATTCCATGGTGTTTGCTGTTACTGATATGCCATTCGACACGCGAACGATTCCGGAAAGCTATATTCTTTTGCGCGATGTAAAGCGGATTCCATTCGAGGCAGCTTATCAGAATTTGGACGATGTCGCAGCTGAGTTTGATAATGCCCATCCGGTTCTTCTTATTGAAAACAAATCGGTCATGGTAACGGGGGCTTCGATGCTGCAGGTTTTCGACCGTCTCGAGGTCATGGAAATGACGGCCGCATCTATTCTGAAAGCGCAGGCTCTTGGGACGATAGCCCATATTCCATCGGGCGAAATCGCGGCGCTGAAAACCGCATTTCACTTAGAGGACTAATCATCTTCGTTACCAAGCCAAAATGTCTTTTCACAGGGCATGTGGCTAAAAACAGTGAAGACACGGGACGCCAGGTGAATGCATAAGTGGCAGCTATATACGCTCCTAAATGTTATAGCGATAGGAAATTGCGAAACCCACCACCGTTATACCCCATGCATATCCCCCTTCCAACGTTTCAATGATCCGCAGTCCTTGATTATGGATATCTCTCACGGCAAAGCTGTTGTCGCAGGGAGCGGTGGCGTAAACTTTCATCGTGTGCCTTACCAACACCTCGGAAATGCCATGAGGCGACCACCAAAAAATATTGTTCTACTAAGAAAGATTCGGCAGGCGTTCGACCACTAACAACACCCCGGCACACACCTCCCCGGTTCAGAGTCTCTGAACAGCCATGTTGAAAGCGGAGAGATTGCTGTATCGCAGTTTCTCCGCTTTTCTGTCGTGATCTTCTGCTTTTAACGCAGACACCTAACCTGCACGACAATGAAAAAACATGGTTCCAAGCCGAGACAGGCGGTTTTTATGGGGTATCCTCACATCCGCGGTACTGTCGTTGCTGCCGAATGTCAGCCTTCCTTCATTCACCTATGGCCGGGCATCGGATGCCCTGACTTTTTGCGTCCTTTTGAGGATACCCCACCTCCGTCCGCCATTATTACCCTCGAATATCCTTATGCCCACAGCGGTGTCGCTGTGGGCTTTTTTGCGCCCTGTGCGCGACCCCGCTGCCGCGGCCCGCCCCCCGTTTCTGAGATTTGCAGCCAACCAAATTTCAGAATACGGAGGAACCATATATGGGCTTTAATTACGCGGCAGAAAAGAAGAAGTTTGAAACGCTGTGGGCAAGACTCCGGCGTGAGTATAGGGCGGCCGGGATGTCCGATTCTGCCATCCAGAAGATGCATGACTTCGATTGGGAGGTATTCAAACAGGAGAGGATCTATCGCCTTCATACGCAGGACTTGGGCATCGGTATCTTTGACGAGCATTCCACCGAGCAGGAGGACAAGTCCGCATTGATGAAAAAGTTTCTGGAATCGGTCAGCCGCTGGGACGATTACACGACGGCGTCAAGGTACGGCTGGATAGAGGGAATCGGTGACCAGCGGTTGGTGAGAGTGCTGAAAAGGCTTTCGATTTCGGAGAAGGAGCTCTTGACCAAGTATTGCATTGAGGACAAGACCCAGCAGGAAATTGCAGCGGAAATGGGGCTCTCCCAGAGAGCTGTCGGTAAGCAACTTCAACAACTCAAAAAGTTTTTCAAGAAATTTTGAAAAATGGTTCTAAAAATCGCGTTCTCGCTGCCTACCACATGAGGGGATCTTTTTCATGATCCCTCTGAACCTTGAAAAACACCGCCAAAGCGGTCATATCCGGTGACTGGAATACCTTTGCTGACGGTGTGAGCGTCAGACCGGGTGCGCGAGGACCACCTGTGCGGAGCATTTTCCGCATATTAGGACGGCCAATGGAAGGTGCAGAGCGATACCCACCCAGGTCAAATGCAGCTTTGGCAGGCTGCTTCGCCATGACCCCGTCAGCTTACAATGATACTCCTGTACGCAGCTTCGAGAGAACCTCGGAGGGGTGAAACTCCCGTGACGCGCGCCAGCGCGGTTCCAGCCGCCGCCCTTGCCTGGGGAAGTAGTGTCGAATACAGGCAGAAACGCAAGCGCATGAAGGCCGCTCCGCAAGGAGCAGTTCCGCCCCGATACGGAGCGGCCTTTTCTGCTTTGCGGCAGAAGTATGGGGATCGTCCGCCTCCTCTTTCTTTTCCCACCATCCATTCTCTTCTCTCTTTCAATACTCTGAACGGCCTGCATTCATCCCCCTCCTTATCCCCCGGACGATCCTCATATTTGTGCCGCAAGGTACGACTCAAAAAATAGGAGGGCATTGCCATGAAAAAGAGTTCTATGTTTGAAAAATATCCCGATGTTGTTGAGGTGGATGACCTCCGCAAAATGCTGGGTGGAATCAGTCGACGACTGGCGTATCGCCTCTTGGCTGAACAGGAGATTAGATGCGTCAAGGTAGGCAGAGCCTACAAGATCCCGAAGGTATGCGTAATCGAGTACCTGATGGGTGAGGATATGTGCCGCATCAATTTATCATGAGCCGAATTGGCAGATCGTTCAGAAAACAAGAGGTCGTTTGCCGAAAAGCGTAGAAAAGTCGAGTGGTATTTCTCCACTTGGAGTATAGCTATTCCCAACGCATTGTGGTATGTTTGGGATGTCAATGGCGGGCAATACGACTACCTGTTATAGAATAGGAGGACATTATGATAACAGGCTGCCTGCAGCAAAAAAACGGTTTTTACTATGCGGTTCTTTACCTGAAGGTCAATGGCTGCCGCAGATGCAAATGGGTACCCATGCGGATTCCCGTCGAGGGAACCAGCGCACGCAAAGCCCAGAAAGCGTTTGATGAGATTCGGCTTCAGTATGAGCGGGAGGAAGAAGAACGCTTGGAACGAGAGGCAAAAGCAAAGGAGCTTGCCGAGAATACGCATCCCGATGCCTTGCTTCCGTTTATCGAGTACATGGAAAAGTGGCTTCAATCGACCCGCAGCTCACTCGCAACGGCGACCTACCAAAGCTACTCTAACATGATCAAGGCAAGAATCCGGCCATACTTCACGCCGCTGGGACTCCAGTTGCGGGAAGTGACCCCACAGCACATTGAGGACTTCTACCAGAGTATTCTGGCAGACGACTGCACGACAAACACGGTCATTCATTATCACGCAATCATCCGAAAGGCTCTTCAGACAGCGGTTAAGAAGGATATCCTGCTCAAGAATCCTGCCGACAAGGTAGACCGTCCCAAGAAGAATGTGTTCCACGGTAGCTTCTACAGCGAGGAAGAGATGCTTACCCTGTTCGATGCAGTGTCTGGTGACCCGCTGGAATTGTGCGTAAAAATTGCTGCCTACTATGGCTTGCGGCGAAGCGAAGTTCTCGGACTGCGGTGGAGTGCCATCGACATGGAACACAAGACGATCTCCATCAGCCACAAGGTCATCGAAGCAGAGGTGGATGGAAAGTTCGTCCCGATGGGCGAGGATGTCCTGAAAACCAAATCCAGCTTCCGAACGCTACCTCTGATTCCAGCAGTAGGAATCATCCTGCTGGAGGAGAAAGAGAAGCAGGAGATGTACCGGAGACTCTTCAAAAAAAGTTACTGCCGGGACTACCTCGACTACATCTGCGTTGACCAGTGCGGAAAACTTCTACGCCCGAACTATGTAACGGATCATTTCTCGTGGCTCATCGAGAAGTACGGGCTTCGCAAGGTTCGCTTCCATGATCTTCGTCACACCTGCGCCAGCCTGCTTCTCAGCAACGGTATCTCCATGAAGCAGATCCAAATCTGGCTGGGTCACAGTACTTTCTCCACCACGGCAGACATCTATGCACACCTCGACTACTCAGCACAGGAGGCTTCGGCAAACGCCATGAACGGTATGTTCAACCGCCCTGAAAAAGAGGAAGAGCTGGCATAAATAAAAACCTGCAGTGGAATCACCACTGCAGGCTCTGGCGGAGATGGAGGGATTCGAACCCCCGGACGGTTTGACCCGTCAACTGATTTCGAGTCAGCCTCGTTACGACCACTTCGATACATCTCCATGCTGTATTTTCAAGGCTTTGCGGGTTTCCGGCTGATTGAGAACCAAGTGTAGAAATCGTAGACAAAGCGTAGAAAAACCGTAGATATTCAGTTTTGAAAAAGTGTAGAAAAGCGGAAGAAGCCCGAAGTATCAAGGGTTTGCGAGGTCACTCCGGAAAGCGACCGACACGATTTCGAGTCAGCCCCGTTATGACCACTTCGATACCTCTCCATGTATGTTAACTCGGAAAACCGAGATTAACGCAAATATTCGGTTGTATTAGAATTCCTGTTAGAACTCACGGTGTGCCTGCGGCGGGCAAGTGCCCGAAACCCGCACGGTTAAAGGCTTTTCGGAAGACGGGCTTCCGTTTGCCGAAGGAGATTTCGAGTCAGCCCCGTTATGACCACTTCGATACGTCTGCATATATCCTGTGATATCTTTCGACATCACAACGATAATATTATACACCAAAAAAAGAGCTTTGTCAATCATTTTTTATCTTTTCCTATTCCGAAAGTCCTTTTTAATATGCTCAGAAGCCAAAATATCATAATTGTATCAAGAGCGCCGAGCAGTATGCTTACTACAGGCATATCCTGCACACATTTTACCGTAACGATAGTCAGTATCGCAATTATCACGGTAAAAGCAAGTGATGCCGGTACACAGCAGATTATCCTTAACGGTTTCGGCAGTCTGTGAACTGTTCCTGTATCGAAAAGTATATCGCATAACATCTCTATAATGAGATCTATATTACTTTCCTCCTGCGATCTCCGACAGCTTCAGCGTTGCGTCAACGCTTATCTCACGGCTCTTGTAAATGCCCTTGTCGGCAAGCTCAAGCGCCTGCTTTGCATATTTTATTGCCGCCGCTTTATCTCCGCTGTTCATGGCTTTTTCCGATAAAGCTATACAACAGCGTGCCGTTATCGCTTGCCCCTCGTCCTCAAACTCACTGCCGTTGAGTTTTTCCGCTGCCTTTATGCAGGCAGGATAATCGCTTTCATTATACAGCCGCTTTACCGTTATAAGCTGTTGTGCGTTTCTGTCGGAATCTTCCTCGCCCTGCACCTCGTCGGATATAAGACTTCCTGCAGGCAGGTCAAGCCGCCCTGCCAGATATTCAAGCGTTTTCACTGACGGACAGGCATTTCCGCTTTCGATACGGCTGAGCATATTTCTTGTAATGAACGTTCCGACAAGCTCGGATTGAGTCATCTTCTTGGCAAGTCGTGCTTCTTTAATTCTTTTTCCCAGTTCTTCAGAATTCATATTTTCACTCCTTCCGCATTGATAAAGTATTTATCGTTCAGACGGTTACGGATAATTACCTTTAAACAGTCTCTGTAAATTTAATTTACCTTTTATATTGATAGTTTAGCAGATAGCCGTAAAAAAATCAAGTGCATTTGCCGAAAATTTTTTATCTGCGGTGCAAATAATGTCGCTTTTCTGTGTATTGCACAAAAAACATAGGCTTATATTGTGCAAACTGCTTATTTTTTACAATTGCAAAGTTTGATATTGACATTTCGTTCAAATGTGCTATAATTAAGGTAAATTAAATTTACATAGCAAGATCTGCTATAGGCAGAAAGGATATTAAAATTGAAATTTTCATATAGATTAAAGAAAACGTTATTAAGGGCGGCGGCTCTTTTCTGTGCGGAAAGCTCCGCCTCTGTGCGGTTTCGACAGCGGTTGCGATGACCGCCTGTTCTGATAAGGGAGAAACCTCCGCAGTACAGCTTTCTCCGAAGGAAACCGTTGAAAAGATATTCACGCTTGCAAAAAGCAAGGATTATGACAGTCTTGCGGAGTATTGCCGCAGCTTCTCCAAAATGAGTATGGAGCTTTATTTTACCGATACAGGCACAGATTATGACGCAAAATGGCTCTCACGATATTCCGCTACCTTAGCGTCTATATTCGATAATTATGTTACCTATGATAATCTGACCGAAAAGGCTGACAAGGAAACAAGAACAGGCAGTGTCACAGGTACCTTTACCGCTCTTGATATGGAGAAGTTCAACGAAAAGACCGATTCAAAGATAAATTCGGAATTCAAGAATGACTACAATGCACAGATGGATTATATAGACAGCGTTATCGGCGACAAGGAGTTCAAATCGAAAGAATTCGAGTATACTATCGAGTTCAAATATGTAAATGAGCAATGGACGCTGACCGACAAGAATTTTCTTATACTTCTCACGTTGGGCTATTACAACAAGTGACAGACCCTACATTCACGGATGACCCGTGAAAAACGTTTTGTCAGCAGTATTATATGAAAAGAAAGGGTGGAAGATATGTTTGAATGGTGGAATTCGCTCGGTATTACAATGCAGGTCTTTTACTGCATAGCTAT
>OKUV01000213.1_pt1 | contig 32337 bp, 23 predicted proteins | sample 1606661 | NCBI WGS metagenome assembly OKUV01 (sample SAMEA3882521, study PRJEB24775) | human gut metagenome | biome: human-associated habitat; feature: intestine environment; material: feces | place: Netherlands | collected 2009/2010
CCCCATCCATTTCTCCTTGTTGTAAATGGACAGGTTGCCACTTGCGGTTAAATACGCTAACACCCGAAGCCGTTATATCTAAATCTATAATAATCTTAATCATTGTCACTTTGTTATTCCCAACTGCCAAGACTCTCGGTAGATATAGACCTTGACTTTACTGTGGATTGCGACCGAGAATCCATGCTCTCCATTCGCCAAGAAGTGAATAACGAGATTCTACGCTATATGGAGTCGGATGGTTCTCGAATCTGGTGCTGTGCTCGTCATCAATGATGCTTTTCTCTTATTCTTCTGCCAGTTCTTTCATCGCATCGTTTAATGTGTTGAAAAGAACGTTGATGTTTTCTTCTTCATTCTTGCAGGCCTCCTTGAAGAGGGCAACAGGATCTTCGGTGCTGCTCTTGAGTGGAGTCTCGTTGAGCAGGCTGTTGACATTGTTCAGCAACATGCCGTGAAGGGTAGGCATGTGGAGCTGGTGTTGTTCGCCCTCCTTGCTGCCACACTTCAAGCCTGCGGCGTATGCCTTCACGATGATGCGGACCAGGAGATGGATTGCCATCGGCTCGTCGGCGAGACTGATGAGAATGCCGTGGGTATAATCGCGTACATGCTCTTCAAGAGTGGTAAACTTGCCTTGCAGAAGGCAGGTGAAGTTGCGCTTGTATTCTGATTCCATCGCTTTGTACAACTGGTTCGATTTGCAGGCTATGCGCAGGTAGTCGAGCATGGTTGGCTCAAAGGTCGGGTCAGCCTGTTTCATGCTGTCAAAGTTCTTCTTCATGCGCTCGTTGGCTTCCTCGGCAGTCTTGTAGTTGAGGCGTACCAGAGTAGAGAACATGATGTCGAAGAAGTATTGGTTTACCTCGCCATAGTGCTCCAGCATCATCTGCTTGATCTGTTTCGGGTCGTTCTTCTTGCTGAAGTCATTGCCTTCGATGGTAGCATCGATGATGCCACGTGCGTAAGCTTCGAAGAAACCTCTTACAAATGCAGCTACTGCCTGATAACTGTTGATTCTTTTGCTCATTTCTTGTCTGTGTTTATTGGGCTGTTCCTGTTTGGGAATAACAGCTTCTTATTCAAAAGTCTTAAATTCATACCCCTGTTCCATGAGCCATTCTATGGCCTGAGGGAGCGCTGTCTTCAGCTTTTCAATGCTCTTCAGCGAGTCGTGGAAGGTGATGATGCTGCCATTGCGGGCATATCGCTTCACATTGTTCACCACATCTTCTGCCGTCATCCATTTGGAATAGTCGCGCGTCACCACGTCCCACATGATGACCTTGTAAGTGCGGTGCAGCCACCAATACTCACTTGGTCGCATCCAGCCGTGAGGTGGACGGAAGAGATGGGCATGGATGATGTCGTTCGCCTTATTGGTGTTGAGCACGTAGGAGATGACGCGGTGCTTGAAGGCACCGATATGATTGAATGTATGGTTGCCTACCTGATGACCCTCTGCCACAATCTGGTTGTAGAGGTCATGATGGCGCAATACATTCTCGCCTACCATAAAGAAAGTAGCCTTGATATTGTACTTTCTCAGGGTCTCTAAGATGAATGGAGTTGACTCTGGAATCGGACCGTCATCAAATGTAAGATAGACAGAATGGTCTTTCTTGTCCATTCTCCAGATGGCCTTTGGATATAACCATCTGAGCCATTTGGCTGGTTGCTCTATGAACATGGATAAAACAGGTTTATATGAATAATGAAAAGTTTGGTGTCGTGTTTCGCGACACCAAACTTTTTTCTATTTTTTACTGATTGCCTTCCGGCATTCTGCCACCTCTGCCATGATAGAGACGGTAGAGGTTGTTGAGCTGCTTCTCATACTTCTGCTCCAACTGTGGACTCACCATTCCGGCAGCCTCGCAGATGCTCTGCATAATCATAATCTGACGGATGCAGTCGTGCTCTGCCTGGAGGAAACGGTCGTTTGGCAGCGAGAGATAGTAGTTGAGATATTGTGAAGCATTCTTCCATACCGCTTCTATATATTCCTTGCCCTTGGCTTTCTGACCGGTCATCAGCCAGCCGCGAGCCATATCCAAGCCACCGCTCATGTAGTCGAGCGTAACATTGTAGGCAGGAATCTCGGTATCAGCCTTCTTCAGGATGTTGATAGCCTTCTGCTTCTTGCCTTCGGCGATGAGCTGGAGGGCTGTCTGGGCGAGCAGGCGACGGTGGGTATAACACATACGCATGGTTGTCTCGTCGATGTAGAGTCCCTTCTGCTTCAGGTTGCCGAACTTGAATCGGGTCATGATGTTGTGATAAGCCTTCTCTGTATCGAAGTTCTTGGCACCTGGCTTGTTGGTGGTGAACGGAGTGATACGGTTCACAAGTCCCTCCTGTACGAAGTTGTCACCGAGGTTCATATAGTTCTCTTCGCCTACGGTGAGTGCTACGTAGAGCGGACGGGTCCAGTTGCACTGTGCCAGCATTTCGAGCATCATGAGGTCGTTCTTGTAGAGTGCGCTCTTGCCGGCAAGAGAGATGACCATCTTGTCTGGAATAGAATCTGATGCCATCATCATGCCGCTCTTCTTTACAGCCTCCTTGTCGATGGTGACATAGAGGGTATCCGTAGGGATGAAGTGCATGTCAGGGTTCTTGCTGCGTACCCAGTTCTTCAGGATGTTCTTGAGCTCGAACGGTTCGTCACCAAACTGCTTCTTGGCATTCTCTGGATCCTGCTTGTAGAAGTCGAGAATCTGCTTCTTTGCTTCAGGCTCAACAGATACATATTCGTTGGTACCTGAACAGAAGTCGAGACGTGGCCAGGTGATTGGCACGGATGGTGAGTTGTATGCAGGACGCATCATCTGATCGATATACCAGTCGGTCTGCAGGTAGCTCAGGTTACATACGCGGGCATCTGTTCCTACGCCTTCTACCTCCTGGTTGTACCAGAGTGGGAAGGTATCGTTATCACCATTGGTAAAGATGATAGGGTTTCCCTTCTCCTGGAGTGACATCAGGTAGTTCTGACCGAAGTCACGGCAGGTGTAACGGTTTGAGCGGTCGTGATCATCCCAGGTCTGTGATGCCATCTGGATAGGTACGAGAAGTGTGATGACTGCTACGATGGCTGTTACAGCAGTACCGCTGAGCTTCATCTTGCGCTTCAGGATGTCGATGATGGCGAGTACGCCGAGACCGCACCAGATAGCGTATGCATAGAATGAACCGGCGTAAGCATAGTCACGCTCACGTGGCTGCATAGGTGTCTGATTCAAGTAGATGACGATGGCAAGACCTGTCATGAAGAACAGGAAGAATACAATCCAGAACTGCTGGATTCCGATAGGGAGGAGCACTTCCTCTTCCTTGCCGTTCTTCATTACCTTCTTCTTGCGGGTATACCAAGCCTGCCAGAAAAGTCCGATGAGACCGAGAATCAGCGGCATGCAATAGAATACATTGTGTCCCTTGTTCTCCTTCAGGTCGTCTGGCAATTTGCTCTGGTCGCCATAGAGTGAATCATCAATGAATGAGAAACCGGTAATCCAGTTGCCGTGCTCTGGCTCACCATTGCCCTGGATGTCGTTCTGACGGCCGGCAAAGTTCCACATGAAGTAGCGCCAGTACATGAAGTTGCACTGGTAAGAGAGGAAGAAGCGGATGTTGTCAAACTGTGACGGCATCTTCACCATGATACTTTCTCCGCAGCGGTCGTAAGGAATCTCTGTGCCTTCTACACCGCCCATCCAGTCTTCGTATGCCTGGGCATGAGCCGAACTGTACATACGAGGGAAGAGCATGTTCTGGGCATAGATATACTTATTCTTGTGACTTACTACGAAGTAAGAGTCCTTCTCATCAGCCGAAGCTTTCTCCTTGCGCTGGTAAACCGGTGCACCTTCTTTCATGACAGGCTTGCACATGTTGCCGTCTACTTCGAGGGCTACCTGTGATGTATAAGCCTGGCCATAGAACAGAGGGCGGTCGCCATACTGGTCGCGGCTCAGATAACTTCCCAGGGTAAAGATGTCCTCAGGAGAGTTCTGGTCCATAGGAGGGTTGGCAGAAGAACGGATCACGATGAGTGCGTAGCTGGAATAACCAATCATCAGCATCAGCATGCAGAGCAAGGCTGTATTCTTGACGCGTGCTGAGATGAGCGGCAGGAGCTGCATCTTCTTCTTGGCGATGCCTGTAGATTCGTCAACGCCTGTAACTACCTCCTGCTTGCGCTTGTAGCCGAGTACGAACCAGAGGATAACCAGCACGATGATGCCAGTAATGGCAGCTGTCCAGCCATATCCGTAGAATGGGATGCCGAGCATGCCGAAGCCGAGAACGAAGGCGATATTCTGCTTCTTCTCGTTCTTCTCTGATGCATTACAGGTCTCGAAGATACCCCAGATGACAGAGGCTACAAGACAGATGATGTATACGATTTCACCGGTATTGAACGGACAGCCGAGGGTGTTGACAAAGAACAGCTCGAACCAGCCGCCTACGGTGATGATACCTGGAACCACACCATACAGTACGGCTACCACTACGAGGAATGAAAGGAACAGCGCCAGGAGCGAGCCCTTGAGGTTGGCATGTGGCACCTTCTTGTAGTAATAAACCAATACGATGGCTGGGATACAGAGCAGGTTGAGCAGGTGGACACCGATACTCAAACCGGTCATATAGGCGATGAGCACAAGCCAACGGTCGCTATGAGGCTCGTCAGCATGGTCTTCCCACTTCAGGATGAGCCAGAATACCACAGCGGTAAAGGCAGAAGAGAACGCATAAACCTCACCCTCGACAGCTGAGAACCAGAAGGTATCGCTGAAGGTGTAGATGAGTGCGCCCACCATACCGGATGCCTCGATGGCAATCAGCTTGCTGGTAGTCAGTTCTTTCCAGTCGCTGATGACGAGTCGGCGAGCCAGGTGGGTGATGGTCCAGAAGAGGAACATGATACAGACGGCGCTCAGCAGGGCGCTCATCGTATTTACCATCTTGGCTACCTGGGTAGTGTCGCTGGCGAAATGTGTGAAGAAATTGCCTAAAAGCATGAAGAATGGTGCCCCAGGTGGGTGACCGATCTCCTGCTTGTAAGCAGTCGTAATAAACTCAGGACAGTCCCAGAAGCTGGCTGTCGGTTCAATTGTGGAACAATAAGTGAACGCCGCAATGATGAATGCGACCCATCCGAAGATATTGTCCACTAATCTGTACTGTTTCATTATTGTTTAAACTTTAATGTATTATATTTCTTTCTGAATGCTTTCTCTGTTTCTGAATGCTTTCTCTGTGCCTTTCAAAAAGGCACATTCCAATTGCAAAGATAATAAAAAGATGAGATAATATGGATTTTTGCACCTGTTTTTTAGGCATTATTATATAATAAGCCTATACATTTAAGAAATGCTCTTCCAGTTTCTCTCTCGGCATATCTGCCGTATCGTGGTAGTGGAGATGATGATTTACGCAGGCGATGTGCTTTACGTTATTGAGCACTTCGGCTACATCATGGCTTACGATGATAATGGCGCACTCCCGGTTGATCTGTTCCAGCATCTCGTACATCTGCTTCTGGAAACGGCGGTCGATGTAGGTGTTGGGCTCATCCAGTATCACTACATCGGGTTTCGAAACAATGGCGCGGGCGAGGAGTACTCGCTGCAGTTGTCCGCCGCTCAAGGCTGCGATATGGCGGTCTTTCAACTCCGTGAGCTGCATCTGTTCCAGACAGTCGAGTACCTGCTGGTGCTGTGCCTGGGTGTATCTGGAAAAGAGGCTCTTGGTCTTGCTGAGGCCGGAGAGTACCACTTCATAGACGGAGATAGGAAACTGTTTGTCGAGATGATTGTATTGGGGCAGATATCCCATGCTGATTTCCCTTACTTCCTCTCCGTCTTTATAAAAGCGGATGCTGCCGTCTGTGGGTTTCATCAGTCCCAGAATAAGGCGCATGAGGGTTGTCTTGCCACCACCGTTGGGACCGATGATGCCAAGATAATCGTCTTTGTAGACGGTGAGGTTGATATCGTGGAGCACCTCCTTGCCTTCATAGCCTGCAGAAAGATACTCGATTTTTATGATTGGAGTCATATTATTGTAGTTTTTACTTCCCAACAACGATTTTCTTGCCCTGTACCGCTGCTGCAGCTTCCTGCATCGCCCAGTTCCAATCGCCTTGCAATGGGTTGATATTCATTGGCTTGGTGTGGCTCTCGTTGATGAATGTATTGGTGTTGCGGTTGGCAAATTCTGCCTGTATCAGGCAGAACTTGATCTTTTCTTTTCTGGCTCTCTCTATGAGGCTCTTCAGCTGGGCGGCACTAGGCTCCCTGCCTTCTTCCTCTATGGCAAGCTGCTCCAGCTGGTAATCACGGGCAAAGTAGGTGAGGATAGGGTGATAGATCACAAACTTGCGTACCATCTCCGGATTATCCTTGAAACTCTTTCTGATGATGCTGTCCTGCCTGTCGATGCTGCAGAGCAACTGCTGATAGTTTTTCTGGAAGAAAGTCTTGTTTTCCGGTTCCAGTTGGCAGAGTGCCTTGAAGATGTTGCTGGAGATGATGCGGGCGTTTTTGCAACTCATCCATACATGCGGGTCGGTATTGCCGCCTGGTGTCTTGGCAGGCGTGATGCCTGTGGAGGTATCTATCACCTTCATGTCAGGAGCGTTGTCCTGCAGCTTCTTCATCCAGGTCTGTTCGAAACCGATGCTTCCCACTTTCAGATAGAGGGCACTCCTGGAGAGTTCCATCATCTGCTGGGCATAAGGCTCGTAAGTTTCAGGATTGTTGCCGTTGGATACCATCACGTTGACATCCACCTTATCTCCGGCAATCTTATCAACGAAAAACTTGTAGGGAGGGATAGTTACGGTAACAGCAGGTTTGCCATCGCTGTTGGCGACAGATTCCTTTCCGTTACTTTCTGCGGTGTGGCCTTTCTGCTGGCTGCCTTTACAGCCCGCGAAAGCCACGCATAATATAATAAGGTATAAATACTTTCTCATAAGCAGTCAATCTATATGAATCAATTCTTTGTTTTCTTTGCAGCTTGTTTAAAAGATGAAACTGAGTCCGTAAACCAGCAGTACATATCTCAACACCTTTCCGATGGTGATGCTGATGACAGAAATCACGATGTTGGCTCTCGTCAGTCCCAAAACGATGGTGATGGCACTTCCCAACAGGGGCAGGAAGGCAAAGAATCCCATCCAGGCTCCTCTGTCGGCCATGAAATGCTGAGCCTTGTCAAGACTCTCTTTCTTTACATGCAGATATTTCTCTATCCATTCCAGCTTGCCCATCCGTCCTACGCCATAGTTGAACATAGAACCGAGCACATTGCCGATGCTTCCATACAGTACGAGCTGGATAGGTTCCAGTCCGGCAGCCTGTAAGCCCGACATGACCACCTCGCTGCTGAAGGGAAAGAAACTGCCGGCAAGGAAGGCTGATACCAGCATGCCCCAGTAGCCCCAGTTCATTAAGAAATCTATAATCCAACTCATAGTAATATGCTCTCTGGTACGAGTATGTTGTAAGCCATGATAAGTACCAGCATGATGAGCAGCAGGATGAAGGATATGTTGGTAAACTTACCTCTGGTGAATGTGATGAAATGGGCGATAAGCGGTGCTGTATTCACAATCAGGATGCCGCCCAGTTCCTGTATATATTGAGGCTGGAGGACGATGAAGATGATGCAGGCAACCGATATCATGATAAACGTTTCGTAGATCATGCGGGTTCGTATCTTATCGCCGTAGCTGGTGCGTATGAAGTGGATGGAACCGATGATGGTGAGCAGGATAACGAAACTCAGGTCCAATACCTGATGGTCGGTAACCTGCGAATAATCAAAGAGTTCGCTGTAGTTGATGAATTCGCAGAAATGGTCAGCCAGCCCCTGTATGTTGTCGGTATAGAAGAAATAACCGGCTGCAAACCAATAGGGCACGATGAGACCTACTAGTGTTGCAAAGAATGTCTTTACGCTAAACGAGAGGGTAAACACCATCATCATAATCCACAGGATAGGCATGAAATAGCCTATCTGCACGAAAACCATCGATGCCAGACCGATGCAGGCAAAGGCGTAGAAAGTCCAGCCTGTTGAGCGTTTATCCTGATAGCAATTCCAGATAATGAGATAAAAGGCGATGAAACACATCGTCACAATACTGCTTTTTAAAGAGAGGTGGGGGAGTCCTGTCATCGTCAGTAATGCCAGAAAACTGCAAGATACCATTCGGCTGTAGGTACGCATGAGGGCATTACGGTTGTTCAGTTCCACCATCAGCAGGGTAGACATGGCTGTAAAAGCAAATTCTACCCAGATATTGGATACCAATAAACCTACTGCAACCCAAACCAGCGTGGCAAGGGTTGCAGTAATAGGTAAAGAGTAGCGGCTAGCCGCTACTTTATTTTGAAAAGTTTTCTTTCTTAACATCTAATTCAACATTAAAAAACTAAAGGTCCTGTCCGATATCAGAACGGAAGTACTTGTCGGTGAACTGGATCTTCTGTGCCTCAGCAAAGCTCTTCTTCAAGGCTTCTTCCTTGTCCTTGCCGTAGCTGCTTACGCAGATGACACGACCACCGTTGGTTACTACCTGACCATCCTTCATGGCTGTACCGGAGTGGAATACTACTGAACCTTCTACATCGTCGATGCCCTGGATAGGATAACCCTTCTTGTAAGCCTCAGGATAACCGCCGCTTACGAGCATCACGCAGACTGCAGCACGCTCATCAAACTCGATGCTGCGCTTGTCCAAGTCGCCTGCTGCTACACCCTCAAAGAGATCCACGATGTCGCTCTTCAGGCGGAGCATCACGCTCTCTGTCTCAGGGTCACCCATACGGCAGTTGTACTCGATGACCATAGGCTCGCCTTCAACGTTGATCAGACCGAAGAAGATGAATCCCTTATAGTCGATGTTCTCCTCAGCAAGTCCCTCTACAGTAGGACGGATGATGCGCTCGTCAACCTTCTGCATCCACTCCTTGGTAGCGAATGGTACAGGGGTAACGCTACCCATACCGCCGGTGTTCAGACCGGTATCGTGCTCGCCGATGCGCTTGTAATCCTTAGCTTCAGGCAGAATCTTGTAGTTCTTGCCGTCGGTCAATACGAATACAGAGCACTCAATGCCGCTGAGGAATTCCTCGATGACTACGCGTGCAGAAGCGTTGCCGAACATACCGCCGAGCATCTCCTTGAACTCTTTCTTAGCCTCTTCCAGGGTAGGGAGGATGAGAACGCCCTTACCGGCGCACAAACCGTCAGCTTTCAGTACGTATGGAGCCTTCAGTGTCTCCAGGAATTTCAAGCCTTCCTCTACGTGCTCGCCGTCGAAAGTCTCATACTGGGCAGTAGGGATGTTGTGGCGCTTCATGAACTTCTTGGCGAAGTCCTTGCTGCCTTCCAATACGGCGCCAGCCTTTGATGGACCGATGACAGGGATGTTCTGGGTGCGAGGATCGTTCTTGAAGTCATCGTAAACACCCTTTACCAATGGGTCTTCCGGACCAACTACCACCATATCAACGCCATTTTCTACTGTGAAGTTCTTGAGCGCCTCAAAGTCGTCTGCCTTGATATCTACGTTCTCGCCGACATTCTGTGTACCGGCATTACCAGGAGCGATGAAGAGTTTCTCACACTTCTCGCTCTGAGCGATTTTCCATGCTAAGGCGTGCTCGCGGCCACCGCCTCCTAACAATAAAATTTTCATTTGCTGTAAGTTATTGTTTGTTATTTGATGTAGAAGTAAACTCCCCTTTTTCGGGGGATGTTTACTCCTAGATATTTACTTGAGATAATCGAAGAAATAATTGCTGATGCGCTCATGCAGATGAGTGCTCTGATGACCTCTCATGTTGTGAGGCTCGCCAGGATAGACGAAGAAGTCTGGCTGGGTGCCTGCTGCGATGCAAGCCTTGAGGAAGGTGAGGCAGTGCTGTGGCACTACGGTCACATCGTTCAAGCCCTGGATAATCTGCAGCTTGCCCTTCAGGTTCTTTGCCTGATAGAGCAGAGAGGTCTTCCTGTAACCCTCTGGGTTGGTCTGTGGGGTGTCCATATAGCGCTCGCCATACATCACCTCGTACCAGTGCCAGTCGATTACCGGACCGCCTGCTACGCCTACCTTGAACACATCAGGGTGGTTGGTCATCAGTGAGATGGTCATGAATCCGCCGAAGCTCCAGCCGTGAACGCCAATCTTGTCAGCATCTACGTAAGGAAGCGTCTTCAGATATTCCACGCCCTTCATTTGGTCTTGCATCTCAATCTGTCCGAGTTGGCGGAAGGTAGCCTGCTCGAAAGCCTTGCCACGGTTCTCGCTTCCACGGTTGTCGAGGATGAAGAGCAGATAGCCCTTTTCTGCCATGTAGGTTTCCCAACCACGGCTAGAGTAGTTCCAGCGGGCATCTACGTTGTGGGCATGAGGTCCACCATATACATATATAATGGTAGGATACTTCTTGTTTGGATCGAAGTTTACCGGTTTCACCATTCTCCAGTAGAGGTCTGTTTCGCCATCGGCAGCCTTGATGGTACCGCAGCTGTACTCAGGCACATTGTAGCCCTTCCAAGGGTTCTCGGCAGTGAAGTAAGCGGTGCGCTTGCCGGTCTCGGTATTCACGAGGGCAATCTTGCGAGGCACGGTAGGAGTAGAGTAGTTGTCGAAGACATACTGTCCGTTCTCGCTCAAAGTGGCGCTGTGCCATCCCTTGCCGCAATCATCTACCAGCGTACGCTTGCCGGTTTTTGTGTCTACGGCAAAGATGTTTCTCTGGATAGGCGATTTCTCGTTGGATGCGATGATGATACTCTTGCGCTTGGTGTTGAAGCCGAGTACTTCCATCACTTCCCATTTGCCGGAAGTCAACTGCTTGATTTCGAGCGATTCTGTGTTGCTTGCCATGCGGCTTCCGTGCTTGCCCAGGGTGCAGAGGTAGAGGTGGTTGTAGCCATCCTTGCGGCTCTGCATGATAAAGCTGTTGCTGTCCCAAGGCAGGAACTGGATAGGGTGGCAAGGCTCCACGTATTTCTCGTCGGTTTCGCGATAGAGTTCGCCTGTCTTCTCGCCGGTTTCTGCATTGTAGGCAGTCAGACGGCAGTCGTTCTGGTCGCGGTTCAGTTCGAACATATAGATGGTCTTGCTGTCCGGACTCCATGCGATGTTGGTGAAGTAGCGGTCGGTTGGATCGCCAGCCTTCAGATAGACGGTCTTGCCGGTCATGCAGTCGAACACGCCTACGGTTACCTTGTGTGATGTCTCGCCTGTCATCGGATACTTGTCTGGTGCAGGAGTAGCAATGCAACTCTGTGTTTCAGGATGATTGAAACCGATTTCCGGGATGTCGACCTGCGGATAGTCGGTTACCATACTCTGGTCCATGCGATAGAAGGCGAGCAGTTCGCCGTTCGGACTCCAGAAGGTTCCCTTGCTGATACCGAACTCATCGCGGTGAACACTCTGTCCATAAACAATTTCGCGGCTTCCGTCCTTTGAGAGCTGGAAATCGTGAGATTTCTTCTCTTTTGTCAGGGCGTTGCTGGTTACATCGAAGATACGCACATAGAGGTTGCTGCCCTTCAGATAGGCGAAGGCGTTCTGCTGGGCATTAGCCTCCAGGAGGTTCTCGCCGTCAGCAAAATCCATCTCGCTCAGCAGCTTATGCTTCTTGAAGTCTACGGTATAAGTCTTGCTGCCGTTGCTTACCATCACGATGCTCTTGCCTGCAAAAGGGAATATAGCATTGTAGAGGGCTCTTACCTTGATGTCTTTGGTAGGAGCAATCCACTGGTTGATGTCATTGATGCCGAAGAGTTTGGTCTCCTTGCCTGTCGTCTTGTTGACGAGATAGCAAGCATCCACATCCTGGCGAACGAGTTCATTGCCCCACCAGGTGCACCAGCGATTCTTAGCTACCATGTTACGATAGTTGTTGCCGCCGAAGTTCAGGTCTTCCAATGTAAAGGTTTTCTCGCCTTTCTGAGCAGGAACCACGCCCTGAGCCTGTAAGTCGGTTGCATTCATAGCCATCATAATCATAGCAGCAAAAGATAATTTATAAATTGAATTCTTCAGATTCATTATATTCTTTACTTTATCGGGTTTAACACCCATGCGTCGTGAAACACGACGTATGGGTCGATATGTCTTTAATCCTCGTCGTCGAAGTCAACGCTGAAGTTCTTCTTGCCTCCGCGCTTGCCTCCGAAATCACGGCCACCACGTTTGTCGCCCTTGAAGCCACCACGCTTGTCGCCTTTCTCGAAACGCTTTCCGTCGCGCTTGCTACCGAAGTCACGGCCACCCTTGCGGTCGCTCTTGAAGCTGCGGCTGCCACGCTTGTCATCGTCGTCATCATTGCGTCGACCGCCACCGATACGTGAACGACCGCCCTTATGGAACTCAGCACGCTTCTTCTCGAAGTCTTCCAGACGGTGAGTATGGAACTTGAAAGAACGGATATCGTCCTCCTCGTTTTCAGTCTCCTCGCTTACACGCTTCTTGAATTCACGCTCCTTCTTGAAACGGTGCTTCTGAGCCATCTCGCTCTTCTCGCGCTCAGTCTTCACAATACCGCCTTCAGAACGGAAGTCCTTCATCTTGCCGTCGAACATCACATACTTGCGGAATTCGCACTCCAAGCTTCCGTTGAATACAGGAATCTTGATAGATGGTTTCAGACCAATCTGCTCGAAGCACTCCTCGCGGTAGCTCAATACCCAAGCCTCGTTGCCGGCAAAAGCCTTCTTGAAGCGCTCACCTATCATCTTGTAGGTGTTCAGGAGGTTAGGGGTAGAGATGCGCTCACCGTATGGAGGGTTCATCACGATGATGCTCTTCTCTGCTGGCTGGGTGAAGTCCTTGAAATCAGCCTGTGAGATGGTGATGTCCTTGCTGAGACCGGCAGCACGAACGTTGAGATTAGCTGTATTGACAGCCTTCATGTCAACATCGTAACCATAGATATGGTGCTCGAACTCGCGCTCCTGAGAGTCGTCGTTATAAATCGTATCGAAGAGATCCTGGTCGAAATCGTTCCACTTCTCGAAGGCAAACTCCTTGCGGAATACACCTGGAGAGATGTTTCGGGCGATGAGGGCAGCTTCGATGGCGATGGTACCTGAACCACACATCGGGTCGATGAAATCGCATTCGCCCTTCCAGCCGGTCATCAGAATCATACCTGCAGCGAGAACCTCGTTCAGAGGAGCCTCTACCTGCTCCTGGCGGTAGCCACGGCGGTGCAGACTCTCACCACTCGAATCGAGACTCAAGGTGGCATTGTCTTCTGCAATGTGGATGTTGAGGCGGATATCCGGGTTAGATACGCTGATATTTGGACGTGTACCCTGCTTCTCGCGGAACCAGTCAACAATCGCATCCTTTACCTTGTAGGTTACGAAGCGTGAGTTGCGGAACTCCTCTGAGTAGACTACTGAGTCAACCGAGAAAGTCTTCTTCACATCTAAGATGTCATCCCACTTGATCTTCTGAATCTGATCATACACCTCTTCAGCGCTTCTAGCCTTGAAGTGCTTGATAGGCTTTAAGATACGGATGGCTGTGTGCAACTGGAAGTTAGCACGATACATCATTTCCTTGTCGCCTGTGAAAGACACCATGCGGCGACCGATCTGTACATTATTGGCACCCAACTGGGTGAGCTCTTCAGCCAAGACAGGCTCGAGGCCCATGAAGGTCTTGGCAATGAGTTCAAATTCCTGTTCCATTATTGAATTCTATATCTAATAAACTTTGTTTTTCTTTTTTATATTTCTTTGTTTTCGGTTTCATATCCTTGGTAACCCATACGTTGGCTCCCACTACGCAGCCTTCTCCGATGGTGATGCGACCGAGGATGGTGGCATTGGCGTAGACGATGACATCATTTTCGAGGATAGGGTGGCGAGGGATTCCCTTGATAGGGTTGCCGTCCTTATCGAGTGGGAAACTCTTGGCTCCGAGGGTTACACCCTGGTAGAGTTTCACATTGTCGCCGATGATGCAGGTAGCTCCAATCACCACACCCGTACCGTGGTCGATGGTGAAGTGCTTGCCGATGGTAGCCTCCGGGTTAATATCAATACCGGTTTCCGAATGCGCCAGCTCAGTCATCATTCTCGGAATGAGCGGCACTCCCAGTTCGTGCAGCACGTGAGCGATGCGGTAGTTGGTAATCGCCTTGATGACCGGGTAGCAGGAGATGATTTCTCCGTGGCTCATGGCAGCCGGGTCGCCCTCGTAGGCAGCCTCTACATCGGTAGCCAGAATCTTGCGCAGTCTCGGGAATTCCATGATTGCCTTGGCTGCAATCACGCCTGCCTTGGCACGCTGGTGCTGCAGTTCAGCCTGGGTTTCCGTTTCACAGTCGTTGGCGAAGCAGAGACCGGCGAGAATCTGCTCTGACAGCATCTCATAGAGTTTCTCTACTCTTACTCCAATATGATATTTGATGGTTGAGATATTTACCGAAGAATTGCCGAAATATCCCGGAAAGAGGATAGAACGGGACAAACTGATGATTTCTTCGAGCGCCTTGCCCGAAGGAAGTGGATTCCCGTCTCGATGCTGATGGAAGAGACCTTTCAAAGATTCGGCGCTCGAAAGCTCCTCGATGGTCTCTGTCAGCTGATGAGTTAATGTATCTTTACTCATTTTCTTAATGTCTCAATAAAATTTGAGTGCAAAGATACGATTATTTTCTTGAATGACAAAGAAATAGCTACGGTTTTTTGTACTTTTTTAGAGTGATTTTTTGAGGGATGAAAGACGGAAAGACCCATGTACGGTGTTTTACCGTACATGGGTCTGGCTTGTCTTATTTTGCGATGCTGTCCAGGAAGAGGAGCAGTCGGTTGGTGACGTTTACCTCTGAAACACCGGAATCGAAGTCGAGCGATACGAGGTTGAGCATTGGGAAACGGTCGTGGAGACGTTTCTCGATGCCCTTGGAAATCACGTGGTTAGCGATGCAACCGAAAGGCTGGAGCGAGATGATGTTGTTCACGCCATCACGGATGTAACCTACGATGTCGGCAGGCAGAAGCCAGCCTTCGCCAAACTGGGCTGCGAGCGAAACCAGTCCCTGTACGTCCTTCGCATCATCATAGATATTGGTGAACGGACGGAAGTAGCGGAACTTGCCGGCTGCCTTGTTTACCTGGCGCAATCTTCTGCCTATCAGCGCCTGATAAGCGCCCTTGATGATGAAATCGGGCACTTTGGTGCAACTCAGCCGCATGTGTTTCTGTATCTCCACGTTCACAAATTCCTGCAGGAAGAATGGGGCAAGCAGAGGCGGAACCACCTCAATGCCGCGCGAGATGATGTTCTGCTCCAGGAACTGGTGGGCGAAAGGATTGAACTTCAGGAAGATTTCGCCTACGATTCCTACCTTCGGCAGTTCTCTGTCGAGGGTCATCTGGTTGAATTCTTCGGCTGCCTGTTCCAGGAGTCGGATGAGTTCTTTGGCTGAATTCTGGGCGATAGGTCCGTCTATCAGCTGCATGTATTTATCGCGCAACTCTCTGGCAATGCCCGGTTTACGCTCTCTTACGATGCAGGCGTTGTACATTTCGTTGATTGCATCGCCATAGAAAATGGCGGTAACGATAATCTGACTGTATTTCAGCCAAGGCACATTGAAGCCGTCCTGCTCGTTATAGTCTTGCTTGTCGTCTGTTGAGCCTGATGCTTCGCCTGTTGAGGCTGTTACACCGAGCGTGAGCAGCGGAATGTCCTGGAATCCATTGGAAATCATCGCACGCTTGATGAGACCGGCGTAGTTGGTTGCGCGACACTGGCCGCCCGTCTGACTCATCACTACTGCTGTATTGTTCAGGTCGTATCTGCCTGATTTCAAGGCTTTGATGATGTCGCCGACGATGAGTGTTGCCGGATAGCAGACTTCGTTGTTGGCAAACTTCAAGCCGAGTTCGGCGCTTACCTCATTGCTCATCGGAAGAACCTCAACATCATAGCCTATCAGTTTCAGGATAGGCGGAATGATAGGGGTGAGGTATTCGGTCATGAAAGGAGCGAGAATCTTGCGATGAATGTCCTGCTTGGTGAATACCTTGGTCTGTTGTAAATGTTGAGTGTTGAGTGTTGAATTGGCTTTCCCTTCGGCCGCCGAACATTGTTTCTTCACTCTTCGTTCTTCACTCTTCACTTCCTTTACTCCCTTCAGGCTTTCTATGAGCGAGCGGACACGGAGTTTCAGTGAGCCGATATTGCTCACATCATCTATCTTCAACAGCGTGAAAGGCTTGTTGTGGCGCTTCATGATGTCGCGAATCTCGTCCTGGATAAAACTGTCAGGACCGCAGCCGAAGCTGGTCATCTGGACGAAATGAACCTCATCGCCCTGTTCTGCAGCCCATTGCGCTGCCTTCAGAATGCGGTTCATATACGTCCATTGCTTCACGAGATAAGTCTCTGGCTGACAGTTGTATGCTTCGTTGTTGTCCTGGCTGGCTAATGCTGCCTCATTTCTTTCTGCCGCCAGATCCTCCAAATTGAAGTCTTTGAAATCTGCAAAGAGATTACCCCGGGCGATGTCTTCGCTGATGACGTTGACTCCCAGGTTGGCTATCATCTCGCTCAGCTTGTGCTGAATCAGCGGGTCTGTATGATAAGGACGGCCCGCCAGCAGAATCGTAAGTCCCTTGTTTGACTTCAGAATCTCCCAGCCCTGTTTCTTAATCTCAGCTGCATATACTGCCTGAGCATAGAGGGCCTCTCTCAGCGCTTTACGGGCAGTCTTCTTGCTTACTCCCAGTTGCTTGAGATAATCGGTAATCTGCTTTTCCAGCGCCTTAGGCTGGGCAAAGTTGATGACGGGCGTATCGATCGGTTTCTTCAGATTGATGACCGACTTGATGACATCGCTGTAGCCCGAAACGACCGGACAGTTGAAACTGTTCAGCGTATTCTTCGGGTCGTCATTATGTTCATAAACCACGTATGGCATGAGGATGCGGTCTACTTTCGGGTTCTCGTTGAGTTCCTTCAGATGACTGTGAGCCAGTTTAGCCGGGAAGCAGATATTGTCGCTCATCACCGTATTCAAGGCTCCTTCATACTGGCTGAAAGTGGAATCGGAAGAGAGAATCACGCCCAATCCTGCTGCCCGGAGCAGCGCATTCCAGAACGGATATTCCTCGTACATGTTGAGGATGCGAGGAATGCCTACTTTGACGTTGTGTTTTGCAACTTCAAGTGGGTTAACTTCTTCTCTATCAAATAGTAAACTATATTTGTATTCGTAGATGTTTTTGCCTTTTATCCCGTTTGCTCCCTTGTTGTTAAACACACGCTCACACTTGTTTCCGGAGTAGAATCGGTTGCCGCCGGCAAAGGTGTAGCGGGAAACATAACAATGGTTTTCGCAGCCTTTGCATTGCAGTTGTTTGGTTTCATAATGAGCCAGATTCTGGAGATCATCGATGGATCTTGATGAGGCAGGGTGCTCGTCTTCTGCAGATGTGCGATGCTTGTAATCTGCCGCCGCATGAAGGGCACAACCGTAGGCGCCCATCAGTTCCGGCATGTTGCTTCGTGCCACTTCGGTATGGGTGAGCAACTCAAATGCTCTTACCACCGCATCGTTTCTCATCGTACCACCCTGCACAACGATTTTGCCTCCAAGGTTCTCATTACCATGGAGTTTCAATACCTTATAAAGACAGTTCTTGATGACCGAATAAGAGATTCCGGCAGAAATATCAGCTACAGATGCGCCCTCTCTGAGCACCTGCTTCACCTTCGAGTTCATGAAGACGGTGCAGCGGGTTCCCAGGTCGCAGGGAGCCTTCGACTGGCAGGCGAGTTGGGCAAAATCGCCTACAGAATAACCCATGTTGTTGGCAAAGGTCTGGATGAATGTTCCGCAGCCCGAACTGCACGCCTCGTTGAGTTCCATGCGCACCACAGCCCCTTTCTCAACGAAGATTGCCTTCATGTCCTGTCCGCCGATGTCCAGGATAAAACTCACGTCGGGCATGAGTGAGGCAGCCGCTCTTTCGTGCGCCATTGTTTCGATAATGCCGCTGTCGAGGCCGAAAGCCGCCTTGATAAGTTCTTCGCCGTAACCTGTAGAGCAGGAGCCTACGATTTCCAGTTCAGCGCCTCGCAATGCAGCTTCCTGCTTCAGGGCGTTCAGTCCATCCGCTACTGCCTTGATCGGATTTCCCAGATTCAGGCGGTAATTTGTAAAGACAATATCTCCCGTAGGCGTCTCCGCATTCACCCTTACCGCAACAATCTTCGTCGTAGTAGAGCCCGAGTCAATACCAATCACAACCTGCTGTTTTCCTTTATTCAGCGGTTGGGTTTCGGTAGCGAATTTCGCCTTTGATTTGAGCCATTCCTGGTGCTCTTTCTCGTTTTTGAACAGAGGCAGCAGACTGCTGGTCCATTCCGTTTGTATTTCTTTTTTCATCCGGCTTCTGAGAACAGATACTGAGGCTGCAGAATCTGCCGATTTAGCCCGGTAAGCACAGCCCAGAGCCGGAATGAGATTGCTGTTTTCTGATACGATGAAGTCGTTTGGAGAGAGATGGAGATAATCGCAGAAAGCCTTGCGGAGAGCCGGAAGAAAGGTCAGCGGACCGCCGCAGAGCAGGATAGGAGCCTCGAAGCTGATGCCGTGAGAAAGCGTTACCACCGTCTGTACGGCGATGGAATGGAAGATGCTGGCTGCAATATCTGCTTCGGGCAGATTGCGTGCCATCAGGTTCTGGATGTCGGTCTTGGCGAACACGCCGCAGCGGGCAGCCATCGGATAAACGTGCTTTGCCTTCATCGCCAACTCGCTCATCTTCTGGTTCTCTACGCCCATCAGCACACTCATCTGGTCGATGAAAGCGCCCGTTCCGCCGGCACAGTTGCCGTTCATGCGCAGTTCCATATTTCCGTTTTTCTTGAAGAAGATAACCTTCGCATCCTCGCCACCAATATCGATGAGCGCCTTCGCCTCAGGATGGGCCGTACGGGCATAGACTGATGCAGCCACCACCTCCTGTACAAACTCCGCCTGGAGCTGTTCGGCAGTAGCCATTCCTACGCTTCCCGTTACGCAGATTCTAGCCTCTGCATCGCCCGTGAGGGCTAAAATCTCATCGAAATATTGCGACACAAGTTCGTTGACACGAGCGTTGTGGCGTTCGTATTTTGAGTAAATTACCCGGTTATCGCTGTCGATAACGGCTATTTTGGCTGTCGTAGAGCCAACGTCCAATCCTATGTAATATGTCTTCTCCATTTCTCTTATCTCAAGTATTTTCTCTTATCTTCTAGTATCTTCTTATCTTCTAGTGGCTTTTCCCAAGTTCCATCTTCTCTCTTCTCATATCCCTGAAAGCGCTCCAGGCTATCGGAACCGCAACGGCAAACGAACAGCAATCTGCCCACATCTGACACATCTCCACGCCCAGCAGTCCGAAGAAATAGGGGAGGATGAAGATGAGCGGAATGAAGAAAAGTCCGCTTCGTGCTGCCGCTACGATGTTGGCTCTCACCGGTTTACGGATGGTCTGCATCAGCATGTTGGTGAGCACGATGCTGGCTACGAGCGGAAAACTGAGCACCTGCCATCGCAAAGCCACCGAACCTACGGCTACAACCGCTGCATCATCGCGGAAGATGCTGATGATGGAAGTTGAGAAGATGAAGCCGAGAAGGGCACAGACGCTGAGGAAAACCGTGCCGCATTTGATGCAGAAAAAGAAGGCTTCCTTTACACGCCTATAGAGTTTGGCGCCGTAGCAGAATCCGCAGAGCGGCTGGAATCCCTGCCCCAGACCGATGACCATCGCATAGGTAAAGAAGGAGATGCGGGTAACGATGCTCATGCCCGCAATGGCTGCATCGCCAAACGCACCTGCTGCCACATTGAGCATCAGCGTAGCGATACTTCCCAGTCCCTGTCTTGACAGCGAAGGGGTTCCGCCGAAGATAATCTCCTTGGCAAAGGCGCGGGTAAGGGTGAAATTGCTGAGATGGATGCGGATGTTCTCGCCTTTATGCGTCATCCAAAAGAGCATGGCGCAGCCGAAACACTGGCTGATGAGGGTGGCTACGGCGGCTCCGGTAATGCCCAGCTGGAAGTGGAGGATGAGCAGAGGAGCCAGAATCAGATTGAGCAGCACACCCGACATGATGCCCTTCATCGCATACATCGTATTGCCCTGAAAGCGCATCAGATTATTCAGCGTAAGCGATGTGGTCATAAAGGGAGCACCCAGCAGGATAATGCCTAGATAACGCTCTGTATAAGGAAGAATGGTGGGCGTAGAACCCATCAGAAGACAGAGCGGTGTGAGGAACACATGACCCAGGATGGCGATGAGAAGACCGGTAAGAAAACTCAGCACAAAGCCCGTGGTTGCCATCTTCTGTGCCTCTTCCGTATGCTTGGCGCCCAACTGTCGCGAAATATAATTGCCCGCTCCGTGACCGAAGAAGAAACCTATCGCCTGAATCACAGCCATTGCTGCAAAGGAAACGCCTACCGCTGCCACACTCTGCGTGTTGATGCTGCCCACGAAATAGGTGTCGGCGAGGTTGTACATGCTCGTCGACAGCATACTGATAATCGTTGGTATGGCCATCGTGAAAATCACATGATGCACAGGGGCATGTGTGAGGAACGTATAGTTGTCTCTTTTCTCTTTCTTCATAACTTTATGATGCTCTTTTGGGGCATTTCAACCTGCAAAGGTACATAAATATCCACAAAGTTGGACAATTATGAACCAACTTTTATAAATTTATAAGAAAAGAGTTGTATTATTCATAAATTTATTGTATTTTTGCACCGTAATTGAATATATATACATAAAACAATATACTAATGAATGATGAGATAAGAATCATACCGATAACGACTAAAAAAGGGCTAAAAACCTTCATTCAGTTTCATTATGATCTCTACAGAGACCATAAGTTTGCCATTCCTTTTTTGCGTTTTGACGAGATGAATACGCTGGACCCAAAGAAGAATCCTGCCTTTGAATTCTGTGAAGCTCAATACTTCCTGGCGGTTGACAGCGAGGCTCGTATCGTAGGTAGAATTGCTGCCATTATCAACCATCGTGCCAACGAAGAGTGGAACAAGAAGCAGGTTCGCTTCGGCTGGTTCGATTTCGTGGATAATGTAGCGGTTTCCTGTGCCTTGTTGCGCGCGGTAGAAAACTGGGGCAAGAGCAGGGGAATGAACGAATGCGTAGGTCCGCTCGGATTTACGGATATGGACCGTGAGGGCTTGCTCATCGAGGGCTTCGACCGGAAGTCTACGATGTATATCAATTACAATTATCCTTATTATAAGACGCATCTGGAGAGTTATTCGCTCTATGAGAAGGATAACGACTGGCTGGAGTACCGCATCAGGATTCCGGAAGTGACGCCGGCTAAGTTTGCCAAGACTGCCCAGATGATAGAGAGCCGATATAATCTGCAGGTTCATAAGTTTACCCGCCGGGAACTGACCTCGGGAGGAATGGGCAGGAAAGTGTTCGAAATAGTGAACGAAACTTATAAGAATCTCTATGATTTCCAGCAGCTTACGGAGAAGCAGATAGATGAATATGTAAATACTTATATCAAGAAGGCTGACTTGAACCTGGTAACGGGTGTGGTAGATGGCAACGCTGGCAACAAGCTGGTAGCCTTTGGTGTTTCCTTCCCTTCGTTTACCGATGCGCTGCGCGAGATAGGCGATGGCAAGCTTTTCCCTACGGGTTGGCTGAAGGTGCTGAAGGTTCTGAAGTGGCACAAGACGGATACGGTAGATTTGCTTTTGATTGGTGTTCTTCCGGAATATCGCAAGAAGGGAGCCAACGCGCTTATTTTTGCCGATCTGATAGAGCAGTATCACCGTTATGGCTTTAAATGGGCTGAGGCAATGCCGCAGATGGAGACCAATATCGGTGTTCAGAGCCAGTGGCAGTATCTGGAGAGCGAACAGCATCGCCGTCATCGCTGCTATAAGAAGAAGATTTAAAAGTCTCTGTTTTGTGCCGTTTAGGCGTAAAAAGATAGAAAATGGGCTAAAAAGTTAAAATTACTAACTCGCTCTAATTTGGACTTTGATTGAAAATCAAGAAGTTGGGCGTTTGCCTATATTATATAGGTAACAATATGGAAACGAGCGGACTTCTGCTCGTTTCTGTATTTTGCAATATGCAAAGAACGCCTTAATTCGGGGACAAAGATACGACAATTTTCTAAATATCCCATAATTCGCTAGGAGAAATTTACGGAATTTAGAACTTTTTGAGTTAAATCTGATGCTTACCAACAATATGTATCCAAAAACAAACAGCAGTATTCGGATATAGCTTATCCGAAAACCTGCTGCCATAACGTTTTATTGCTGACGATGATTCTCACATCAGCTTTCATATACTTTTGCAGTATAGGAGTATTTTGCCCCTGTGTGCTCATTGTGGCTATTGCCATAAAATAGTTGCCATCTTCCCTATGTATGAGCTTGACTTTATGGCTTACAATGTTGCAGTTATAAGATGTATTGTCGTTGCCCTCAAAAGAAACATGAGCCGTCCTTGGCTCATCGAAAAGATACAAATACTTGTATGGTACAAACACCTGCATCGTTCTTTGATTGACGACCTCACCATTAGCCTCTATGGATATAGGATAAGGTATCTTGTAGAAAGCAACTGCGAGGGCGAGGACTATTATCGTAATGACAACCGTTCCCAAGCTGACGAGGCGAGGAGGAACCTTGCCTATCACGTTCCTCACCTTCTCGCTTCTCAACTCGATGTTATCTGATTCTTTTTCTTTCTGTTCCATGTCAAAAGCATTTTAGTTTCCCAATTCCAATTGATTCTTCACAAGATTATAGTATGCCCCTCGCTTGGCGGTCAAAGACTCATGGTTGCCAACCTCAACGACCTTACCATGGTCTATGACTACGATTTGGTCGGCATTCTTCACCGTACTCAGTCGATGAGCCACAATCACGACAGTCTTGCCCTTGTAAAACTTATCCAAGTTCTCCACGATGCTTCTCTCATTATTGGCATCGAGCGAGTTGGTCGCCTCGTCAAGGAAGATATAGTCTGGATTCTTATACACCGCCCTTGCTATCAAGATACGCTGTTTCTGTCCCTGGCTCAGTCCCACTCCATCACGTCCAATCTTGGTATTGAACTTCAGAGGCAAAGCCATCACGTAATCCTTGATGCAAGCTATCTCGGCAGCTTTCAACAACCTTTCCTTGTCTATATCGCCATCATCAACAGCAATATTTCTTGCGATACTCTCCGAGAAGATAACACCATCCTGCATGACAACACCACATTGTCTGCGCCACCACTTTTTGTTGAGTTTGTTGATGTCAGTATTTCCAATGTTGATTTTTCCCTCCAAGACAGGATAATAACCAAGCATCAAACGGATGAGGGTGGTCTTTCCACTGCCAGATGCACCAACGATGGCTGTTACCTTACCTTGCGGAATGTGAATGCTCACATCTTCTATGGTTTTGCGCAAAGCATGTGGGTCGTACTTGAACATGATGTTCTTGATGTCAATGCCCTCATTCTTATCTTCAATAGAAGTTAGCAAGCCTTCCTTTCCATTCTCATCATCCATCTGGTGAATCTCGTTGATTCGCTCCAAGCTAATCTTCACATCTTGCAGAGAATAGAAGAAGTTCATCAGTTGCTCTACAGGTGAGTTGAGCTGTCCGATGATGTATTGCACGGCAAGCATCATACCAAGTGTCATTTGCCCATGTATCACGGCGGTTGCAGCCACTACCGTGATGATGATGTTCTTCACCTCGTTGATAAAGATACTTCCTGCCTCCTGTGTCTGTTGGAGTTTGAGTGATTTCATCTGCACCCCAAACAAGTCTGCTTGCGTGTCCTCCCATTCCCATCTTCTGCGTTGCTCACAACCCTGTAATTTGATTTCCTGCATAGAAGTGATAAATTCATAAGTCTTGTTATTATTGATGGCTTGCTGCTCAAACAGTTCATAATCAAGAACCTTTCTTCGTTTCAAAAACAAGGTCATCCATACACCATAGAGGATGCTTCCCAACAAGAAGATGACAAACACCAATTTGTTGTAGAAGAACAGAACCAATGAGAACACCACAAAGGTGAATATTACAAAAGTTATGTTGAGAGTCTGCTGTGTCAAGAAAGTATTTACTCGACTATGGTCGTTCATTCTCTGCATCAAGTCGCCCATTAGTTTCGTGTCAAAGAAAGACATCGGCAACTTCAATAGCTTGATGAAGAAGTCGCTCACCAACGATATGTTGATGCGCAGTGATATGTGGAGCAACAGCCATCTGCGGATAAAGTCAATAGCCGTTCTACTGATTGTGAGCATTAACTGTCCCAACAGTATAAGCCAAACGAATCCTATGTTTTGGTTTTTGATACCAACATCCACGATGGATTGGGTAAGGAATGGCAAGACAAGTTGCAAGAGACTACCGACAAATAGCCCCAATAATAACATAATGTACAAATACCTATATTTCAATATGTATTTCCACAAAACATGCTTGGATTTGTTTGAGTGATATTTGTCTATATGAAAGTTTTCCAGCTTTTCTGTAGGAGTCAGCAATAACACAGTCCCCCTCGTTCCTTGCTGTTCTGTACTAATCCAATGTCTACAAAAGTCTTCGAAAGTTAATTTTAGCAATCCTTTTCCTGGGTCTGCAATGCAAAAAACTTCTTTTTTACTAATCTTAAATAATACAACAAAGTGGTTCTGGTTCCAATGTAAAATACAAGGCATTTGTGCTTCTTTCAATTGTTCAACAGTATACAATTGCCCTTGGCAATTGAAACCAATTTCATTTGCAGCCTCTGTAATAGCAAACATTGAGATGCCATTTTTCCCTATATGTAACATTTGTGAAACATACTCTAAGGAACACTTGACACCATATGAATTGACAATCATTGCCAAACATGCAGCACCACACTGCATGCCATCGTGTTGCTTTATGAAATGTATTTTATTCATTCTTTATATCGTTAGTTTTACCGAGCAGACACACTCCCTTCCCCTCAGTTGATAATTATATGTGAAAGTATTGACGGAATTGTAGATGGTGTAGCCATATTGATGTTGGTTCAGCATGTTTCTGATGTCAAGGGATACCTTTACCGCTTTTTTTCGATAAGACAAGCCCATATCCAATAGAGCCATCGTCTTGGTCACATCTTTCGTCAACTCATTTTTTACAATATCTGTAGATGTGTCAAATACGAAGCCATCAAAGGGCATGATTTTCAAAGAAACCTTGTGCTGTTGGCTCAGATAGCTGTCGTTTTGATAAGCAGCATAAAGATAAGTCTTGGCAAACATGCCATTGTAATCCAACTCTACGTATTTGCAAGGTTGCGATGTCAGATAAGGAGAGAACGTCAAGCTCTTCCATGTATATTTCTGTTGATAACCATTCTGCAAGGTCATTTGCCGTCTCCACTGATAGCCAGCGTTCAAGGAAATCTTGGTCTTGATGGACTCTATGAATTTGGTAATGCCTACTTGCCCTATGAGACTTTTTGCTGTGTTTGGGGCATATATCTTCGACATGGTTACGAGCGTATTGCTTGCATCCTGGCTTGCCAGAATGTTGCTTCTCTCTTGATTATACAGAATATCAGCATTGAAGAACCACATTTTCAGCGGTATCTTATAGTCGTAATGCAACGAGGCGTTCAAACTCTTGTTATCCGCCAAGATGCCCGAACCCATCTTCATGGAAGTATCATCGATTCGGACAGGAGATTTCAAGAAATCCAAGATGTCTCCGAATGTACGGGCGTAGAATATGTTGGTACGAAGCACTGAGCGAGAAGTGAGCTTATAGTTGCAATACATACTTGGGCAAACTGAAAAATACCAAGAGCCAGAAGATGCAATCATGTGGTCTCTGTGAGCTATATAGTCCATGCGCACAGGCACTTCCAAACGTAAGACATATCTGTATTGAAAATGCGAATATTCATATTGTGGAGCCAATGCCACTCTGAGATTTTGCATACTCCCATCGTTGCTTTCATCCGTAGGATGTAAAGTCGTCTGTACTTTATCCATGTAATAGTTCAGTAATATCGGCAAATAGATACGTGAATTACGATGCTTCTTAGACAGAGAGAGTGTGTTCTCTGTGCGGAAACTTTGCCCATTGGCATTCTGTACAACAGCATCTTTCGTTTCTTTGTCAAGAGCTACCTTTCCCATGGGAGAACCTTGGTATGAGACAACCGACGTCAACGACCATCGCAAGTCCTTGTGATGCCATAATGTAGAAAACTTGTTGTTCAGAAAGAACTCTCGCATGGTCTGCTTCTGGTTAACGAGCGTGCCATTTTCCCTTGTCGGCAACTCTGATGTCAAGAAAGAGCCAACGCCCGACAACGTGTTGACGAGATAAGTCTTGTCTGAGTTGTCTTTGTATTCCAACTGAATGCTTGGGCGATGCACAGATGACAGAGGTGAATATGCTTGTGAGATAACGATATTGTTTTCCGCATCGGTATAGCTTCTAGTCAAGCTATAGTCATATTGACTTTTCGCATAGCTATATCCGACATTTCCCTTAAGGGTAACATCCTTTCTAATCTTCCTCAATATGTTGAACGACAACAAGCGGTCAGCTGGTGAGGCATACCTATCCACCTCAATGGGAGGAGTGGAAGCGGAAATGTTTCCCAGCAAACTTGACACTGTAGATACAGTTTCCTTGCTATCGAAATGGTTCGTTCCTTCATTCAATGCGAACTGACTGATGTTGCCTGCTTTTAGCGAAGCCAACATTTGGAAGTTTGACTTGAAGAGCATTCCCGCACCATTCACTTCATACAAGGTATGCTTGCCAGCACCGAGCGAAACGCCATAAGAGCCTACAGGCTTGAACTTAGCCTTGTTGCTCATATTCACGTTGATAGCAACGTTGTCTGAAAAAACATCCTTGTCGGCTTTTACTGCCTGATGGTTGTTGAGCACTTGGACGGAGTTGACAAAGGAAGCAGGTATGTTGGTTGTGGCAATGTTGTATCTTCCTCCTAGCAAGTCCATGCCATTGATATAAAAGTTGGAAATCTCCTTGCCCAGGTATTTGATGGAACCTTTATCCCCAACTTCGATACCAGGCAGTTTCTTCATGGCATCCTTCAGCGTATAGTCGTTCTTCCCTATGTATGAGGCTAAGTTGTAAGACAAGGTATCGCCTCGCTGATAGATGGCAGGGGCTTTTACTACGACTTCCTTGAGGGCTGTCGTCTTCTCCTTCAGATTGAAGTTACACACTTGCGAGAGATTATTGATTTCTCTTTTGGCTTTCTCATATCCGATGGCTTCGGCTGTAATGGTTATCTGCTTGGCTTCGGTCTTGAAAGTTATCTTGTAAGAACCATTTTCTGTTGTTCTCGTAAAGCCAAGGGTTGCCGTGTTGGCATTCACCCTGACGATGACACCTTCCAAGTTTGTGCCTGTGGTATCACGCACCACTCCTGTAACCACACTTTGTGCAAAAGTGCAGTTACATAAGCAAGCCAATATCATCAAAAGCAAGAATCTTCTCATATACAAAAATCTCCTTTGTTTACTTTAATTCGAGAGGAACATATCCGTTAGGGCGCATTCTCAGCACCACACCGTTGACCAAGGCGCTATGCCCACCATCCTCATACTTCTCGATGGTCATCTCACTGATGGATTCAGCAGGTATGTTGCCCATCGGGTTTTGCTCAAACTTGTTCTTCGACTTGACGAATTGTTCTCTTGAAGTCTTGATGGCATTGGCGTATGGCTTCAAGTTCATGGGAGTACACGACTTGCGGAAAGTGATTGCCTTGAATTGATGTATGCCTTCTGCATCCTTTGCTGCCAATACCAAGCCAGGCAGACCGCAAAGTTTCCAAGGACCAAAAGACACAGGTATCTCAGTGGAATACCATACCGTCCAAGTTCTTCCGCCATATTCTCCCACCGCCTTTTGGCAAGTATATCCACAGACGGTGTCTGTCTCCTCGGCAAAATTCCAACTAATCGGTGAGCCACTCTCCGTATAGCTGTAGTAATTAGGCGTAATGACACTATAAACGGTCAACTTACCCTTTGGCACATTTAGAGAGACTGCCTGATCGAAGAACATATCGTTTCTCATTTCTTGCATCTTTAACTTCTGAATGTCAGACTCAGGAGCTTTACAGGCAATGGCAGAGTCAGCTCGGAATGCAGTGTAATCGGAAAACATGGCTACGTTTCTGCCGATTTGCAAAATGGTAGAAGTTACATCCGAAGAACCTTTGTCATTCTTTACTTGATACTCGTAGATACATTCGTATTCATCTACGGAAGTTGAACTGTTTTGTCCCATTATAGTAGGTGTCATACCTAAAAACAAAATAAGTGAAGTTAGTCTTATTATTTTCATATCTAAAAGTTTATTATGTCCATAAAATTAAATCCTTTTGGCAAGAAGTGTCCATTAAGCATAAATGAAGGGGTGGAGTGAATGTTATTATTCACACACCATTCTTTTTGTCTATCAATAAGTTGGTCTATAGACTTACGTTCTATATTTTTTGTACAGAATTTTTCCTCAAATAGCTTTTGGTCATAAACTCCAATTTCATACCAATTTTGAATAACATACATTGCCTTATTGGGATTCTGTAATATTGCAGAAACTAAAAGCTCCAATTTTTCATGCTGCTCTTTTGTCCAATATACAAAAAACACATGTACTTTGATGGAATTACTTAAAGCCATAGCATTATACATGTTCAAGAAATCTAAAGCACAAGGAGCACATGTTGGATTCAATACAGCAACAAGATGCTTATGCGCATTTGTTTCTCCCCAATTAATACTATCCAAACATTGTGATATAGAATCTATATTTTGCGGGAAAGTATTTAACATCAATAAATATTGTTCTTTTAGATAATTATTACTTCTTCTAATATTTTCAGTTTGTACACACTTTCCCAATATATCTTTTGAATATTTTAACGAAAATGACAAATATACAATAAAAAGAAGAACACAACACATAACATCCCTAATATCAGAGTTCGAAAAATGCACATTTCCAAAATCTAAAGTACATATATTGAATACATTTAATACAAATATATCTGTTAGCAAACATAAGCATATAGGGCAAAATTTCTTCACCACGAAGATTTGTGTCCACAAACTCCAGGCAACAACAGGTATTGCTGATACCCAAAACAAAGTTGTAAATAATGTTGAAAGTTTTAAAAATACTATTAATGAGAAAAAGGTAGCAAAATATGCTGCACACATATCAGCCAAGTCTATTATACCACCCAATCGATATTCTATATTACAATCAAAATGATGACGATTTGTGCATATTTTCTTAGCAATGTTTTTGCCTACATGCTGAGCCATAATGCAGTATGTGAGAAATCCTCCGATTCCACATCCTAAAAGATTCATGCAAATTGAAAAAATATTCTCATTTGCCAAAACAGAAAACACACACAATACCAATAAGCCACCATAGCCCAATATTATATAAAGAGTTTGCAGTCTTTCCTCCTTTCTATGATTTTCATATTGAGGTTCACCACTATATTGTGTTTTCTCAAAGGCAAGAAAGGTACCATCCCACTTCTCAAGGAATGCATCTTTCTCTATATATGTATATTCATCTGTATATAGCTTATATATGTTTTCTTTGCAATTTTCAACAACTACAAAAGCATCATCTAGTCTTGTGAGAAATGGAAGAATCTCATTTCCAAAAGTTTCCGTATTGGTAATTTTCCCTGCTTGTGTATCAATGCCATAAAGTCTAAGCATATTTGAAAATCCTAACAAATTAGTATTGTTAGGATTTTCCATATAAAGTTTATGCAAGAATGTGCACGTAAAATTTATATTTAAAAGAAATAATATATGCTTCAAAACATTCATGATTTTCTGTATTTAAATGTTTATTGCTATTTACCAAAGTGATACTTACAGTTGTCGAATGCCGTCGAATCAACATTGGGAGCTGATGAAAAATTCACTATTTCTAAATCCCAACAATTGGCAAATGCTTGATGACTGATTTTTTCAAGACTTTTGGGAAAATCCACACATTTTAGTTTTATACAACGAGCAAATGCAAAATGCTCGATGACCTTGAGATTTTTTGGAAACACTATTCTTTCTATGTTTTTGCAACCAGAAAAACATCTATCATTAATGACTTCCATATTATTTTTGAAAATCAGAGTTGTGATACCTTCACAGCAAGTAAATGCTTGTCTTCCAATCTTTATGACAGATTGCGGTATGGTAGATATAGAGACTTTATTGCAATCCCAAAAAGCCCACTCTCCTATTTCTGTTAAACTATCTGGTAAGGAAGCTAAAAGTAATTTTCTGTCCATATTAAATGCACTATTACCAATATATGTTACAGACGGGGGAATCTTTACCTGTTCTAACTTTTCACAAGTGTTAAAAGCCCTCTTCTCTATAATTTTTAATTGTGCTGGCAATATAACTTTTTTTATATGATTGTTCTTTTCAAAAGCCATCTCACCTATAATCTTGACTTTCTTTAGTTCTTTATGGCTGTTGAAATCTATGACAGAATCCTTTCCTAACCATTGCTTTAGACATAACCCATTAGGGGTTTCTGACAATGTATACTTTTTCCCATACGAAACAGAATGAGCCAATATAAGCAAAAATATAAAAATAAGTCTAAGCATATTACGAAATTTAAAAATTAAGAAGAAAGTTCTGAGTCGAAACTCAGAACTTTCAACATTACTTAATTCCACCAAATTCTAAACATTCCTCAACACTAGAAACCTCTTTCGTGTGTACAGAACCATCACTTTCATGAACTGTACAAGGGAAACTTCGTGTTGCTACCGCAGTACCACCACAAATGGAACGCAAATCTGCGTTTTCCATTGTGAACACTCTTTCTCCATTTTTAAAACTTACAATCATAATCTTTAGTTTTAAAATTAAACCATCAGTTAATTGCCTAGGATTCTACGTGTCTTAGAAGTTACGCCTTTTAAACAGACGGGGCTGTATCAACCTTGTGTAAAGGTTATTGGAACAATTGCACCAAAACGAAAACAAACTGCAATTATTTGCATCATTTTGTATTCCGAGTGCAAAGGTATGAAGATTTTTTGAAACAAAGTAATTTTCAGAGAATATTTAAACTACATTAAACTATGTTGTACGTGATTATACTTTGCATAATAACGCTAAAACAATATTTTCACTTACTTTTTTTTACGGTTTACCTGCATCTTTATTCTATTTGATTCATTAATAAGTTGTCTTGCTACACTATCTTTATAGAATGCAATCTCAATCATTTTGTGGTATTGATAGACGGAATCTTCATACACATCAACTTGGGTTCTTAATTTATCAATTATGTCTTCGTCTCGTTGGACATTGAAATGTTTTTCGATGTAACGAATATTCGGGTCGTCAGATGGGAGAACCATTCGCAAAGCACGATATTTCAAATCTGCCTCCTCCCAATCTTGATACTCTCGCCATTGGGTGAGATTGCCCAAATGGAGAGGACAAGGGATAGAGCCAAGCCTCCAATGAAAAGAAGAACTTTCTTTGAGGTTGGCTCGAAGCGATGGGTTACAACCTTCTTTTGAGGTGATTTGTTCATTATTTCAAGTTTTTCCTGCAATACCTTCGAGGTGACAGTATGCTCTTGTTTCATCTGCTTGACAGCATCTACCAAGAACTTGCTTCGCTGCTCATTTTTGCCAAGTTCAACCTTAATGAGGTCAGCAAAAACAACAATGGCATCTCTTAATTTGGATATTTTACCTCTGACTTTCTCTTCCTTGGTAAACATCGCATTGATTGACTTATCCAACTTGGTTATGTCATTACTTGCAGGAACATTTTCTGCTCCTGCGTTCTTTGTGGAGGCAGAAAGCTCATCAACTTTCTGCTCCAATCTCTCAACTGTGCCATAGATGGCTTCCAATAGTTCTTCTTTCATGTTCGATTCTAATTTTAAGTTTGTAACTTGCAGAAAAGGCTGAAGCCTTTTCTGCGTTTTCTCTTTTTCTTCTTGGCGGATTCATCCTCTGGGAATGGCTCATAAGTTTGGGCATTAGACGGAGCGAACAAGCCGATGGAAGAAATACCACTCCAAGGGTCTTGGGTATGTTCTGCCGTTGGTTGAGTCTGTTCTACTTGGTGACAACTTGGTTGTCCTCCCTGCATAGATTCGGCTCTTGGCGATGGCTACCGTCTCTGCGTTGTGTCCGCTGACCACCTCGCCGTTCAAG
>OKUV01000269.1_pt1 | contig 26962 bp, 27 predicted proteins | sample 1606661 | NCBI WGS metagenome assembly OKUV01 (sample SAMEA3882521, study PRJEB24775) | human gut metagenome | biome: human-associated habitat; feature: intestine environment; material: feces | place: Netherlands | collected 2009/2010
CTGGCTTCAGCCGAATCTCCTTAATGTTTAGATGAATCTCCTCCGGGATGCGCACCACAGTGACCGTGGCGGTGGCCGTCTTGCCACTGCATGTGGCGGTCAGGGTCGTGGTCCCGTAGGCCACCGGCACCAGCCACTGCCCGTCCAGTTTGGCGATGCTTTCATCCGCGATTTGGTAGGTCACCGGCTCGCGGCCGGTGGCATCCTCCGGCACAAAGCGGCAGAGGATGCTGGCATGGCTGGACGGATAATGGGAGATTCGCTCGGTGCCGTCATAATCCAAAACGATCTCGGTGCGCTCGTCAAGGTACAGCACAATGTCGTTTAGAATAAGCTCCCGCAGCGGGTTGGTCACCTGCACGGTGCAGCTGGCGGTCAGGCCGCCGCTGGCGTCCGTCAGGGTCAGGGTGGTCTCACCGCCGTGCAGCCCAGTGACGACGCCCTGGCTGTTCACGGTGGCAATGTTCTCGTCCCCGGTCTGCCAGGTCCAGTGGTTGGCATCCACCGCAGTTTGGATCGCGGTGTCTGAGGCTTTGCCCGCAGTCTCGTACTGCACGGCGGCTTCGGCGGTTTCCCCGGCCTGCACGGTGACCGGCTGTAGGCTGATGCCGGTCAGCTCCGCTTTGCCGCAGGCCGTCAGCAAAAGAAGGGCCAGAGCCGGTAAAAATGCACGGTATTTCATAAATCTTCGCCTAAAATCAGCTTTTCTTTCAGCAGGGTCACCGGCGGCTGGCCGGGGGCGCTGGCGGAGGTGCCGGAGGTCACACCGAAGGTCGCGCAGCTGCCGAAGGCGCCGCCGCAGAAGCGGGTGACGGCACCCAGCGGGCCCATGCTCATTGTGATGAGCGGCGTGTCCGGGCGGGCGTCGGCGGCGCGGGCCGTGGCCTCCAGCAGGCGGGCGGCGTCGGCGGCACAGCGGGGCATGACGGCCAGCTTGGCGATGTCGGCTCCGGCGTCGGCCATGCCGGTCAGGGTATCCGCCATGGCATCCGTGGCGGGCGTGGCGTCAAAGTGATGCTCGCTGAAAAGCGCTGCGGCCCCGGCGGCGTGGGCGGCGTCGCGCAGCTCGGCGCGGAACGCGCCGCAGGCCCGCCACTCAATGTCCAGCACGTCCACGCCGCCGCGTGCCAGCAGGGCACGGCAGTGCGCGGCGTAGGCGTCGGGCGTCAGGGCAAGCTCACCGCCCTCGGCCCGGGTGCGGATCGTGACGACCAGCGGCTTGTCCACGATGCCGCGTACAAGCGCCAGCGCGTTCAGAAATTCATCCGCGGGCAGCGGGTCCAGACGCAGCTCGACCAGCTCGGCGGCGGGGTCGGCGCTGGCGGCTTTCGCCAAAGGGCAGAGCGCTGCCGGATCGCGGGCGAACAGCGGCACAATGATGCGCGGCCGGGCGGCGGTCAGTGTGAGACCGCGAAGGGATACCATAGCAATCATCCTCTCGGAGCGTTTTCCCTATTTTAGCACAATTTGCCCGATGTGTAAAACTGCGGTTCTTTTTTGCTTGCACCTGCGGATTTTATACGGTAAAATAGCTAAATAGGGGGTGCTGTTTATGAGCAAAATCACGATACCGGACAATTCGATCCTGCTGTTGGAGGGCGGCTCGCTGCGCGGGCTGTTCACGGCGGGCGTGCTGGATACCTTTATGGAGAACGACGTTTATTTTCCGGCGGTGGCCGGAGTCTCTGCCGGGTCACTGAACGCACTGAACTATGCGTCCCACCAGCCGGGGCGGTCCGCCAGCATCAACCTGCGCTACCGCCACGACAGCCGGTACTTCGGCCCCAAGGCGGCGCTGCGCGGCGGCAGCCTGTTTGGCCTGAAATTTATGCTGAACGACGTCAAAAAGGAAGTGCCCTTCGATGAGGAGACCTTCGCCCACGGCGGTATGCGGGTCTTTGCGGTGGCGACGAACGTCGAGACCGGCAAGCCCGCCTACTTTGAGAAGGGAAAGACGGATTTTCCGTTCGACGAGGCCGTGCGCGCGTCGGCCAGCCTGCCGCTGGCATCCGTGCCTGTCGTGCTGGATGGTCAGCCGTACCTCGACGGCGGATGCTCCTGCCCAATCGCGCTGAACTGGGCGCTGAACGAGGGCTTTGAAAAGATCGTTGTCATCACGACACGGCAGAAGGGCTTCCGCAAGGCGATGCCCGGCCAGCAGATGGTGGACCTGTACGACGACTTTTACGGCGATAAGCCGCTGTTTCTGGCCGATATGCTGACCCAGGAGCTGCGCTACAACACCCTGATGGATCAGCTGGATGAGCTGGAGGCGGACGGGCGCATCTGCTGCGTGCGCCCGCAGGAGCCGGTCACGATAGGCCGGTTTGAGGGCGACGAGAACAAGCTGCTGGACCTGTACAACCGCGGCCACCGCGAGGGCCGCGAGGCGCTGGACAAGGTGCAGGCGTATTTGGAAAAGTGAAATGCCTTCCCCTGCGGGGGAAGGTGGCCCGTAGGGCCGGATGAGGGGCAAGTTTGCGGAAATTGCCCTTGAATGGGTTGTAGTGGCACACTTTGCCCTCATCAGTCGCCTGCGGCGACAGCTTCAGTCTACGCGCTAAGAGCCGCCTTCGGCGGTTGCGCTCCGACACGCGCCTGCGGGCGCAGCCCCGAGGGGGAAGCCTTTTTTCTTGCATCATGTCCGAAACTGCGGTACAATAGAGAAAATTATGTTTCGCGAAAGGATGACACCGATGGTAAAAGGCGTTATTTTTGATATGGACGGGCTGATGTTTGACACCGAGCGCCTGTGGGATACCCTGTGGGAACCCGCGTGCGCCGCGCTGGGTCTGCCGCTGCCCGCGGATATGGAGAAGTTTCGGGCCGGGGGACGCGGCCTGGCGGGGGACAACCTGCGCCGCCATGTGGCCGAGTACATCCCCGGCGACCCGCAGAAGGTGCTGGACAAGATCTGGCAGCTGGCGGACGAGCGCTTTGCCCGGGGCGTACCCTGCAAAAAGGGTCTGAAGGAGCTGCTGGCCGCACTGGAGGACATGGGCCTGCCGCGCATTGTGGCCAGCTCGAGCCCGCGGAATATGATCGAGATGAATTTGCAGACCACCGGCACGGCGCGGTATTTCCACGATGTTGTCTCCGGTACGGAGGTCGCCCACAGCAAGCCCGCACCCGACACCTTTTTGGTCGCGGCGAAAAAGCTGCACCTTGACCCGCATGACTGCCTGGTGCTGGAGGACAGCTTTAACGGCGTGCGCGCGGGCCGCGCCGCGGGCTGTGTGACCGTGATGGTGCCGGATCTGATGCAGCCGACGGAGGAAATCGCGCAGCTGTATGACAGAAAGTGTGAGGATCTGCTGGAAGTCAGAGACTTGCTGATCGAGGGAAAGCTGTAATTTATACGCCTTCCCCCGTGGGGAAAAGCCTTTTGGCAGCCGATTTTTTGCTTGCGTTTTCCTGCTGTTTGCTGTATACTTGGTTTCGGCGGTCCGATAGGACCGTACATTTGCGCTGTACTCCCGATTTGTAGGAGACGGCAGCAGGAGGAAAATTGAATATGAAAAACCGTACCAACGTCCGTTGGCTCACCCAGCTTGCGCTGCTGGTGGCCATTCTGCTTGTGTTGAACTACACGCCGCTGGGCTATCTGCAGATCGGCCCGCTGTCGGCGTCGCTGCTCACCGTGCCCGTGGCCATCGGCGCTATGACGATGAACCCTATGGCAGGTGCTATTCTGGGCGGTGTCTTTGGCGCAACCAGCTTTATTCAGGCTGTTGAGGGCAAGTCCGCCATGGGCGCAGCCCTGTTCCAGGTCAGCCCTGCGGGCACCTTTGTGGTCTGCTTTGTGGCCCGTGTGCTGATGGGACTGTGCACCGCGCTGATCTTCAACGCGCTGCGCAAGGCTATGCCCAAGAATGAGAAGCTGGCCTGCTTCCTGGGCGGCTTGTCCGCGCCGGTGCTGAACACCGTGTTCTTCATGGGCTTTCTGGTACTGATCTTCTATAACTGTGACTATGTGCAGAACCTGGCCAACACGCTGGGCGCACAGAATGCGTTTATGTTCATTGTGCTGCTGGTCGGCGTGCAGGCTATTTTTGAGTGGGTCCTCTGCTGCGTCGTTGCCGGTGCCGTGTCGCTGCCGGTACGGAAATATCTGAAGATGAATTAAAAAAACAGAGCGTTCTTCCCGGGATGGGAGGGACGCTCTGTGTTTTTTATAGAGCAGTAGGAGCCGCACATGTGCGGCCCGGAGGTGCACAGTGGGCGGATGCCGGCGGGAAAGCTGCGGGCCGGGCATGCCCGGCCCCTACGGGGCGGCAATGATTACACTGCCCCGTAAATCCCCTTTACGCTGACCTCGCCGGTAAAGACGCGGGTGTCGCCGGTCTCGTCGCGGACGATGAGACGGCCCTCGTCGTCCACGTCAACGGCGGTTCCGGCGCCGCCGTCGTAGGTGACGCGGCGGCCGAGATTGACGCAGAGCGCCTTGTAGCGCTCGCGGTAGGGGGCGAAGCCCTCGGCCTCGTAGGTGTAGAGCGCGCGGTCAAAGCCGAAGTCGGTCATGTATTGAGCCAGCCACTCCGGGTCGGCGTCCATGTCCACGGGCACGCCCTGCAGGGCCAGGCTGGTGCCGTGGGGCAGACCCGCGGCGTCGAAATATTCCTGCGGCTGGGCCAGATTGATGCCGATGCCCACCACGATGCTGTGGCCGTCGGGGCCGACCTCGCACAGGATGCCGACGATTTTTTTGCCGTTCAACAAAAGGTCGTTCGGCCATTTGATCTGGCAGTCGATGCGGTAGCGCTCGCGCAGGGCGTCGCAGACGGCCAGACTGGCAAACAGCGGCAGCGTGGCGGGCTGGACCAGATCGGTCCTGATAACGGCGGTGTAGTACAGGCCCTTGTGGGGCGCATCAAGCCAGCTGCGGCCAAGGCGGCCCCGCCCGGCGGTCTGGTGGGTGGTGTAGACCGCGCCGATGGGACCGAACTTGTCCAGATTATGCTTGGCCCAAAGGTTGGTGCTGTCTACCTCGGGCAGGTAAATAACGCTCTCGTTCAAAATTCAGGCACCCTCTTCCAGGTAAAGCTGCATTTGCCGTTTTCAATCGTAATGACGCCGTAGCTGCCGCCGTCACGCAGACTGCCGGGGTTGAACACCGTGGCCGCCGTGCCGACGCCGCGCACCAGCTCGCGCCGGTGGGTGTGGCCGAACAGCGCCACATCTGCGCCGCGCTCACCGGCACACTCGGCCAGGCGTTCACTGCCCATCTTGACGCCGTAGTGATGCCCGTGGGTGTAGAAGAAAAGCACCCCGCCGAAGGGGGCGAGCCCCTCGGACGGCTCGCTGTAGTTGACGTCGCAGTTGCCGGCCACGCGGTAGATGGGATAGGGCACCGGCTCCCTGCGCAGCTCCAGCGCGGCGTTCAGGTCGTACAGACCGTCACCGAGGTAGAACATGGCGTCGGCGGTCTCGTTTTGCAGCACCCACCGCAGGTCGCGCAGGCGGCCATGGACGTCGGAAATGACTAGAATTTTACACATAGAAATAGACTCCTGTTGAAAAAGGCTTCTCCCCTGGGGGAGAAGCTGCCGCCGCAGGCGGCTGATGAGGGGAGAGCTTGCGGAGGTATGGCCGTGAATGGGCGATGACGCAGGGCTGCCCCTCATCCGGCCTCGGGCGGGGCCTCGGCCACCTTCAGTCTCCGCGCTAAGGGCCGCCTACGGCGGTTGCGCTCCGACACGCGCCTGCGGGCGCAGCCCCAAGGGGGAAGGCTTTTTATTTTATAAGCTCTTTATATATTTCACCCTTACTAAACGGTGTCCCGGCGGCGGCCTGTTTGGCGGCGGCGGCGGGGGGCAGACCGCCCGCTTGCAGGGCGCGGGCGGCGGCGACGGCTTCTTCCAGGGTCGGCGCGGCGGCCTGCTCGACGGCGGCAGGGTCGGTACCGGCCAGAACCAGCACATACTCGCCGCGGGGGTCGTTGTCCTTATAAAAGGCCACGGCCTCGCCGAGAGTCGTCTTTTTGATCTCCTCGTGCAGCTTGGTCAGCTCACGGCAGAGCGAGACCGAGCGGTCCGCACCGAAGGCAGCGGCCAAGTCGTCCAGCGTGCCGCGCAGCTTGTGCGGGGCTTCGTAGAAGATCATCGTGCGGGTCTCGTTCTGCAAAAATGCCAGCCGTTCGCGGCGGTCCCGCTTGGGGACGGGCAGAAAGCCCTCGAACACAAAGCGGGCCGTGGGCTGGCCGCTGGCCGCCAGCGCTGTGACGCAGGCCGATGCCGCCGGGATGGGCACGACCCTGATGCCGCGCTCATGGGCCTCGCGGACGATCTGCTCGCCGGGGTCGCTGATGCAGGGCATACCGGCATCGCTGCACAGGGCGCAATTCTCCCCGGCCTCGATGCGGTTCAGGATGGCCTCGCCGTGGTGGAGCGCGTGCTCATAGTAGCTGACCATCGGCTTTTTGAGGCCCAGATGGTTGAGCAGCCGCAGCGTGACGCGGGTGTCCTCAGCCGCGACGAAGTCCGCCAGGCCGAAGGTAGCCGCCACACGCGGCGGCATGTCATCCAGATTGCCGATAGGCGTGGCGACAAGATATAAAGTACCGGGCAATGTGAAAACCCCTAACATTTGTAGTATCAATACTATTATACCCGGAAGCGGGAGCACGTGCAAGAAGATAATGGGCAAAAAGGCGACAAAAGAACTTGTGCTTAATAAAATTACACGCAAAACAGCTAAAAGTGTGTGTGATTTTATTCTTGCGGGGTGGCATATTATCTGCTATAATAATTTCGAACACAATAGATACAAAAGTGTGTTTGATTTTATAATGAAAGCGGGTGAAACAGTGGATGTAAGAGCGCAAGTGAAAGAAATACTGGATGAAAACGGCGGTATTGCAAAGTCGGCAGATTTTGTCTCGGCGGGTATCCGCGCAACAGAGTTGGTCAACCTGTGTAATTTGGGGTATCTTACCCGTATAAGACATGGATATTACGAGATGGCGAAGGAGAGCAGTGTCTCAGAAGAACGAATGCTGGCGGTGCTGGTTCCGCAGGGAATTGTTTGCGTTGAATCGGCGCTGTTTCACTTTGGATACAGTGATTTCGCCCCACGCAAGTGGTCTATTGCCATCCCGCGCTCTATGTCACGGACAAAGCTGAAAATTGACACTTTTGCCATTCAACCCTACTATGTGCAGGAAAATCTATACGGGCTGGGAAAAACCGTGGGAAACTTTAATGGCGTTGCTCTGCCTGTATATGACAGGGAACGCACCATTTGCGACTGCTTTAAATATCGCAGCAGGTTGGACAATGAGCTGTTTGCCAAGGCTCTGAATGCGTATGTCAATGATACCAGTAAGGATTTGAAGAATCTATCGGAATACGCAAAACAACTGCGCGTCCACAAAAAGGTGACAGAATTAATGGAGGTGCTGCTCAATGGCTGATGTTGCTGCATCTGTACTGGCACGACTTAAAAACAAGGCGGCGGAAAGCGGAAGAAGTTATCAGCTTTGCTTGCAGCTCTTTTGCCAAGAGGAATTCCTGCGCCGTTTAGAAAAGTCGAAGTACGCGGAAAATCTGGTGCTCAAGGGTGGTTTATTTATCTATGCCCTTACTGATTTTGACAGCCGTGTGACGATGGATGTTGATTTTCTGCTCCGCAGGATTCCAAATACGCCGGAGCAGCTCAGAGCGGTGATGGAAGAAATCATTGCGGCACCAACAGAAAATGACTTTATCACGTTCGAAATCAAAAGCGTGGAGCCGATCTCCGTAGCGAAGAAGTATGCAGGCGTGGGTGCGTCACTGATTGCAAGAATCAAAAATACGAGAACACCGTTCAGTATTGATTTTGGCGTGGGGGATGTTATTGTTCCTGAGCAGGAAAAACGGAAAATTCCTACGCAGCTGGAGAATTTCCCGGCGCCGACAGTCAACACGTATTCGCTGGAAACGACGGTTGCCGAGAAAATCGATGCGATTTTGTCGCTTATGGAATTTTCCAGCAGAATGAAGGATTACTACGACATTTACTATCTTGCAAATCGATTTGATTTTGACGGTGCGACGCTGACGGAGGCACTGAAAAGGACATTTGCAAACCGTGGGCACAGCTTTACCGCCACGCAATTTGCGCAGGTGATAGAGTTTGCCGACGATGTGGCTATGCAAAAGAAATGGAAGGCGTTTTGCCGAAAGATTGACACAAAACCGGATGCGTTTGATGAAGTTTTAAAGATGATAAACAGATTTCTACGTGAACCATTTAAAGCAGCAATAAGTGACGACAATTTTGAGGAAAAATGGAACGCTACAGAAAATAAGTGGAAATAAAGAGGAAGCAAAATGATTAGAGCGGGTGTTTATGGAAAACTATATGAAATCGTTGCCGTATGGAGATAGAATATAGTTGATGAGAGAATAAAAAAGGAAAGACCTCTTTGCGAGGCCTTTCCTTTTTTATTCTCCGCTCCGCTCCCCAAACCCGTATTCGTGCTCCTTTACGGGCAGGGTGGTGACTTCAACGTTCTCGATGCGGGCCCAGCGGTTGCTGCGCTCGATGAGGGGGACAAGGGCGTCGAGGGCGGCACGCTCGCCCTGGGCCTCCAGCGTGACGCTGCCGTCCCAGTTGTTGGCGACCCAGCCGGTCAGGCCCAGATGCAGGGCTGCGGCGCGGGCATAATAGCGGAAGCCTACGCCCTGCACTGTGCCGGTGAAGCGCCAGCGGCGGCGGATGGCGCTCATGCGTCGATGCCAGTGACGGTGTAATCCCTGGCCTCGACAGCGGTCTTGAGGTCGGCGTCGGCCACATCGTGGGTCAGGGACACAACGGCAGTGCCCTTCTCGTGGCTGACCTCGGCGCTCTGCACGCCGTCCAGGGCCTCCAATGCCTTCTTTACGGTGGCCTCGCAGTGGCCGCACATCATGCCTTCAATGTGAATCGTCTTTTTCATGGCAGTTCCCTCCGGTTGGGTGGTTTTATTTTCCGGGGCAGGCTGCACGGGGCAGCTGCCGGTGGGGCAGGGGATCTCGGGCGCAGACGCGCGGACCGGGGCTCTGCGCTTCGGCGGGGCATCGTGGGCGGCGCTGCGCGGGTCAAAGGTGTTCAGCCGCAGGGCGTTCGTGACGACGCAGACGCTGGACAGGCTCATGGCCGCGGAGGCGATCATCGGGTTCAGCGTGATGCCGAAGCCTGTGAACACGCCCGCCGCCAGCGGGATGCAGATGGCGTTGTAGAAGAATGCCCAGAACAGGTTCTGGTGGATGTTGCGCACCACCGCGCGGGACAGGCGCACCGCGGCGGGCACATCGGCCAGGTCGCTGCGCACCAGCACAACGTCGGCAGCGTCCAGTGCGACGTCCGCACCGGCACCGATGGCAATGCCGGTCTCGGCACGGGTCAGGGCGGGGGCGTCGTTGATGCCGTCACCGACCATGGCAACGCGGCCCTGCTTTTGCAGTGCGCGGACCTCGGCTTCCTTGCCCGCGGGCAGGACGCCCGCAATGACATGGTCGGCATCGAGGCCGACAGCTGCGCCGATGTGGCGGGCCGTGGCGGCGTTGTCGCCGGTCAGCATTACGACCTGCAGGCCGAGCGTTTGCATCTGGGCGATGGCGGCGGCGGAGGACTCCTTCACGACGTCGGACACGCCGATGACGCCTGCGGCCTTACCGGCCAGCGAGAAGTAGAGCGGCGTGATGCCGTCGGTGCTCATCTCGTCGCCCGCCTGCTGCAGGTCGTCGGGCAGGGCGCAGGTCTCGCGGATGAAATCGGCATTGCCGCCCGCAATGACCTTGCCCGCGACCTTGCCGCGCAGACCCTTGCCGGGTACGGCCTCAAAGTCGGTCACAGTGGCGTAGGACAGATGGTCCTTCTCGGCGCGCTGCAGGATGGCGCGGGCCAGCGGGTGCTCACTGCGCAGCTCCAGACCGGCGGCCATGCTGAGCAGGAATTTCTCGGGCACGTTGCGGGTGCCGAAGATTTTTACAACGTTGGGCTCACCGGTGGTGACGGTGCCGGTCTTATCCAGCAGCACGGCGTCGGTGTAGCCGGTGGTTTCGAGGCTGGCGGCGGTCTTGAACAGAATGCCGTTTTTGGCACCCACGCCGCTGCCGACCATGATGGCGACGGGCGTCGCCAGGCCCAGGGCACAGGGGCAGCTGATGACCAGCACGCTGATACCGCGGGCCAGCGCAAATGTAAAGGTCTGGCCCAGCAGCAGCCAGATGACAAATGTGGCCGCGGCGATACAGATGACGGTGGGCACGAAGATGCCGGAGACCCTGTCCGCGGTCTTGGCCAGCGGGGCCTTCGTCGCGGCGGCGTCGCGCACCAGGCGGATGACCTGGGACAGCGTCGTGTCCTGGCCGACGCGCTCGGCACGGCAGGTCAGCGCACCGTTCTGGTTGATGGTCGCGGCGCTGACGGGGGAGCCGGGGAACTTGTCCACCGGCATGCTCTCGCCGGTCAGGGCGGCCTCGTTCACGGTGGAGATGCCCTCGGTGACGGTGCCGTCCACAGGGATGCTCTCACCGGGGCGGACTAAAAAGAGATCGCCGACGTTGACCTCACTGACCGGGACTGTGACCTGCTCGCCGCCGCGCAGGACGCAGGCGGTCTGGGGGGCCAGCTTCATCAGGCTTTTCAGTGCGTCGGTGGTTTTGCCCTTGCTGTAGGCTTCCAGTGTTTTGCCGACGGTGATGAGCGTTAAAATCATGGCCGCCGACTCAAAATAAAGGTCGTGGCGGTACTGCATGACCAGGTCGTCGTTGCCGGTGGACAGGCCGATGCAGATCATGACGATGGCGAACACGCCGTAGGCCAGCGACGCGCCAGCGCCGAGGGCGACGAGGGTATCCATGCCGGGCGCACGGGTCTTGATGCCCTTCCAGCCCGAGATGAAGAACGCGCGGTTGATCCAGCAGACGGGCAGGGTCAGCACCAGCTGGGTGCCCGCGTACAGGATGGCGTGCCAGCCGCCGCCGTGGAACACACTGCCCAGCGGCAGGCCGATCATGTGGCCCATCGAGACGTACATAAGCGGGACAAGGAAGCAGAGGCTGGCAATCAGGCGCTTTTTGAGCTTGGGAGTCTCGGTGTCCTCGAGCTCGGCGCTTTCGCTCTCGGCGGAGGCGAGGGACGCGCCGTACCCGGCGGCGTCCACGGCGCGGAGGATGCGCCGGGCGGTGGCATCAGGGTCGGCGTCGGGGGCGTAGTCTACCTGCATCGAGTTGGTCAGCAGGCTTACGGCGACGGATGCCACACCCGGCACCGCCGCAACGGCTTTTTCCACATGGCTTGCGCAGGCCGCGCAGCTCATGCCGGTGATTTCGTAGCGTTGCATGGGGATACTCCTTTTTTGGTAGTGCAGAGAAAGCCTTCCCCCGAGGGGGAAGGTGGCGCGGAGCGCCGGATGAGGGGAGAGCTGACGGATACTGCCCGTGAGCGGGTGGCGTTGGCGGGGTCTGCCCTCATCAGTCACCTTCGGTGACAGCTTCAGTCTCCGCGCTAAGAGCCGCCTCCGGCGGTTGCGCTTCGACACGCGCCTGCGGGCGCAGCCCCGAGGGGGAAGCCTTTTATCTTATTAAAACAGATTTTCCGGCAGAACGATGTCGCTTTTCGGGACCTGGGACCAATCGAAGGTGCGGGCCAGGGCCTGGGGCGTTGTAGGGGCGGGGGAGGCTTGCAGGCCGCAGGCAAAGGCCAGCTTGCCGATGATCTCCTCGGGGGTGTATTTCTCCCGCAGGTTCTCGAGACTCTGGTCGCCGTCGCGCTTTGAGAGGCGGCGACCATCCGAGGCCAAAAGCAGCGGCAGGTGGTAAAATTTCGGTGGGGTCAGGCCCAGCTCCCGGTAAAGCCAGAGCTGGCGCGGTGTGCTGGACAAGAGGTCGCTGCCGCGCACGACCTCATCGACGCCCATCAGCGCGTCGTCCACAACGACGGCCAGCTGGTAGGCAAACACACCGTCGGCCCGCCGCAGGAAAAAATCCCCGCAGTCGCGGGCAAGGTTTTCTTCATAGTGCCCCATGTGGCCGTCCTCAAAGGCGATGACCTCGTCGGGCACCTGCACGCGCCAGGCGGGGGCGCGGGTCTTGGAGCGCTCGGCAATTTCAGCGGGCGTCAGGCCGCGGCAGGTCCCGGCGTAGATGACCTGCCCGTCGCTGCGGTGGGGCGCGCTGGCCGCGTGCAGCTGACTGCGGCTGCAAAAGCAGGAGTAGACCAGCCCACGGCGGGACAATTCGTCGAAGTACCGCTGATAAATTTCGCTGCGGTCACTCTGGTAGACCGGCGGCGTCGGGCCGTCGGCGGCAAGGCCGAGCCACGCCAAATCGTCCACAATGGCGTCCGCATAGCTGCGGGGGCAGCGCTGGGTGTCCAGATCCTCAATGCGCAGCAGCACCTGCCCGCCCTTGCTTTTGGCACTCAGCCAGGCCAGCAGGCAGCACATCAGGTTGCCCAGGTGCATCCGCCCGCTGGGGCTGGGCGCGTAGCGTCCCGTGCTCATTCCAGCGTGTAGGTGCCGTCGCCAAGGGCACGCAGATGGACACGATAGAAGGCGGCCACGGCCTTTGTCATGGCCTCGGCGTCGGCGACGCTGGCTGTCTCGACGGCACTGTGCATCGCGAACTGGGCGCAGCCGATGTCTGCCATCGGGATGGGCAGCGTGTGGCTCTGCAAATTGCCCAGCGTGCTGCCGCCGGCCTCGTCGGCGCGGTTCGTGAACACCTGCACCGGCACGTCGGCCTTTTGACAGATGGCGCGGAAGATCGCGCCGCTGACGGCGTTCGTCGTGTACTTCTGGCTGGCGTTGTACTTGAGCACCACGCCGCCGCCCAGCCGCACGGGCGCGCAGGGGTCGGACTTCTGCGGGAAGTTCGGGTGGGTCGCGTGGGCGTTGTCGGCGCTCAGCATAAAGCTGTTGGCCATGGCGCGGTGGCTGGCCTGTGCGCTGTGGGGCACGGCCTCAAGGATGCGGTCCAGCACGTCGCGCAGGTAGCTGCTCTCGGCACCCATCCGGCTCGAGGAGCCGACCTCCTCGTTGTCGAACATCGCCCAGACCGGGGCGCAGGCGCTGTCGGTCTCCCCGGACGCATCCAGAAAGCCCAGCAGCGTCGTGGCGGCACATTCCAGATCGTCAATGCGCGGGGCCATGAAAAATTCACCGTCGGGGCCGATCTGGGTCGGGGCCTGGCGGGTGACGAGCTGCAGATCGCTGTCCAGAATGTCGGCGGCCTCCACGCCGAGGGACTCGGCGACGAGGTCGGTCAGGGTGCGGCTGCCCGCGGGACCCCACAGCGGCTGCATATCGACCTGCGGGTTGAAGGTGTGGCCCTTGTTGATGTCCCGCTGAAAGTGGATGGCCAGCGACGGGATGACGAGCAGGTCGCGGTCAAGGTACACAAGGCGGCTCTCGATGCCGTCCTCGGTCTTGACGAGGGCGCGCCCGCCGACGGTCAGCGGGCGGTCCAGCCAGGTGGACATGATCATCCCGCCGTAGCCCTCGACGCTCAGGCGGCGGCAGCCGTCGTTTTCAACGGTGTCGGCCTTGATTTTCCACGACGGGGAGTCGCTGTGGCTGGCCACGATGCGCCAGCCGCCGATGGCGGCACGCGCCACGCCACAACGGACGAGCCGTTGCGGGTCGTGTAGTAGCCCTTGCCCGGCTCAAGATTCCAGTAGTCGGCCTCCTCCAGCCGGGTGAAGCCGGCGGCGAGCAGCCAGCTTTCGGCGGTGGCAGCGGCGTGGAACGGGGTGACGGACTCCTGCAAAAACTCTACTAAATCATCGTACATAAGTTGTTTTCTCCTCTTGGGTGATTTTCCGCACATTTGGCGGTGAATATTGTAGGGCGGGGTGACCCCACCCCGCTGCGGCGGCCTGAGGTCAGGCTGCCCTACCTTATAATCATACACAACTATATTACCGCAAACATTCCCAAGAAACAAGTTGCAAACGCGGGGAAAATACCCTATACTTAGTATATTCAAATAGGCACTTTTGACAAGTACGCACTTTTTAGAAACCGCTACCCAAAAGGAGAGTGTGAGCAATGCACCCGAACGAACACTGTAACTGCCGCTATGCGGATGTGGGCTGTGACAGGATGGAGCAGGTCATGGATCAGATCAGCGGCAAGTGGAAGATGCGCATTTTATTCATGGTGGGCGCACACGGTACGCTGCGCTACGGTGAGCTGCGCAAGCTGCTGGACGGCGTGACCCACAAGATGCTGTCGAACCAGTTGAAGGAGCTGGCCGCGGACGGGCTGGTGCAGCGCATCGACTACAACGAGGTCCCGCCCCGGGTCGAGTACCGCCTGACCGAAAACGGCGAGGCGCTGATGCCGATTTTTGACGACATTCAAAACTATATCCGCCGCCAGAGCTGCGGCGACTGCTGCAAGCAGGAAACACGCCACACCTGCTGTGAATAGTATAAGATAGGATTGGGGGCGTTGGTATGCGTAGGTTAGCGATTCTCTTAGCGGGGGCCGCCCTGCTGGCCGGGTGCGCGGCCCCGGCGGTGCCGGAGGCGGCGTCCGCGGTGCAGTCGGTATCGTCCGAAGCGGGCACCGGGCACGCAGGCAGCCGGACCGAGCAGCTTGCCGTGCTGGATGGGCTGGTGGATTTCGGCGCGGACACGGCAGGCTGCAGCCTGAAAACGGCCCGGGCCGCGGCGGTGCTGGTGGAGTACCTGAGCGCGTCGGAGTTTGAGGATGGTACAGCGGATACCTGGCGGGCCGGGCTGAGCGGCGACGCGCAGGAGCGGCTGGCGCTGAACTGGCCGGGCATCCTGGCCGAAGCACAGGCGATTTGTGCCGACCCCGCGGCCTGTGCCGATGAGCTGGCGTCCGCGGGCGTGGAGACGGATTTCCCCAGTATGGAGCTGGGCGGTGTGCCAGATAAGCTGACGGCGCTGGACGCAGTGCTGTGCGCACAGGGGCAGCCCGTAAAATGATAACAAAAAAGACAGCAGGTACGCGGTTTTTGCGTGCCTGCTGTTTTTTCGACAGTGGAAAACAGCTGTCCCTAAAATAAAACGGCGTTCGGTCTTATAATGCGGCAGGATTCGACAAACGGTTATGGTAAGATGAGGGTGTTCCGAGAAACGGACACCATAAATGATACAAAATGAAAGGCCTACAAGCTATGAAAAAACAAAGTCTGAACGCACTCGCTGCCTCCTACCGCGCTGACCTGCTCTACTACATTGAGCGTGCCAAGCTGGGCAAATGCCCGCCCCACTGGCAGGCCTACTGCTTTGGGGAAATCGCTGCTGCCAAGGGCACGGATGCCTACCCTGAGGATGGCGACGCACTGCTGGACGAGCTGCACCGGCTGGTGGACACCGTGCCCCAGATCACAAACCGCGAGGAAAGCGCGGCGGAGATCGCCGCCTACCGCGGGCAGATGCTCTTTTACTTTGACCGCGACTACTACACGCTGGCCGAGCTGGTGCGCCTGCCGGACCGGAAAAAGTACGGCGCCTGCGTTTACATTGACGCCGACGGCAGCAGGCAGGACCGCCCGGGCTATGCCAATGACATAGCGCTGCAGGTGGACGAATGGCGCAGAGAGAACGGCATCCCGTTTGACAAGTCGACCATCGCCGCTAGCCCCAGCAAGGTAGACGGCGGCGAGTTTGACACGATGGACGAGGCACTGCGGTACCTGTACACCTGCCTGAATTTCCCGGACAGCGTATTATGCTGAAAAAATCCCGCCGGAAAAGGGCATCCGACGGGATTTTTTGTGCGGTATAGCGGCAAACGGAGGCGGGGTGGGGGCACCCCGCCCTACGCATGGCCAGGAAGGGGAGGCAGGGCGAACGGCTACGGGCGGATATGGAATCCGCCCCTACGGTGTAGGGGTCGATGCTTGCATCGACCCGGGAAGCTGACGGCCTTACAGCTCGTACAGCTCCGTGTATTTCTTCTTTAAATAATCGGTGAAGTGGTGCGGGTCGAACTTGCCGCCGCAGAGGCTCTCGACGAGCCAGGCGGGTTCCTTCATGCTGCCCCACTGCCAGACGCGCTCCTTTAAGGCGGCCTTCAGCGGCTCCACGTCGCCGTTGGCCCACTGGGCGTCAAAATCGTTTGTTTTGCGCAGGTCGTCGAGGGCCTGTGCGCCGTAGGCACTGCCGAGGGCATAGCTCGGGAAATAGCCGATGTCGCCCATGGACCAGTGGATGTCCTGCAAACAGCCGTGGGCATCGTCGGGCACATCGACGCCGAGGTACTCTTTATACTTGGCGTTCCAGGCGGCGGGCAGGTCGGCCACGGCCAGTGTGCCCTGCATCAGGGCCTTTTCCAGCTCATAGCGCACCATGATATGCAGGGAGTAGGTCAGCTCGTCGGCCTCGGTGCGGATCAGGCCCGGTTCGGCGCGGTTGACGGCGCGCCAGATCTCCTCGGCGGAGACGTCGGCCAGCTGCGAGGGGAACAGCTCCTTCAGCGTCGGGTACAGGTAGTGGACAAAGGCGCGGGAACGGCCCACCAGGTTCTCAAACAGGCGGGACTGGCTCTCGTGAATGCCCATCGTCGCGCCGTGGGTGACGACGGTGTAGTCGTAGTCGGGGTTGATGTTCAGCTCATACAGCGCGTGGCCGCCCTCGTGGGCGACGCTGTAGAGGTTCGAGAAGATGTCCCGGGGCATATAGTGGGTCGTGATGCGCACATCGCCGCGCCAGAACTCGGTGGTGAAGGGGTGCTCGCTCTCGGCCAGATAGCAGTGGGCCGGGTCAAGGCCCCACAGCTCCATGATCTTTTTGCTGACCCGGCGCTGGGCGTCGATGGGCCACTCCTGGTCAAGGAAGTCGGTGCGCACGGTCTTGCCGCGGGTCTGGATGTCCGCCAGCAGCGGGACGATGGTTTCGCGCAGCGTCGCGAAAAATTCATCGCACTGGGCAATGGTCAGGCCCTTCTCGTAGCGGTCCAGCAGGACCTCATAGGGGTCGCGGTCCGGCGCAAAATACCGGGCCTGGGCGCGGCGGGCGGCGATGAGCTTTTCCAGATACGGCGCGAACAGGCTGAAATCGTTCGTGCGCTTGGCCTTGGTCCAGGCGGGCACGCTTTGGCTGCACAGCTTGGTGAAGGCGGCATACTCGTCGGCGGGGATCCGGGCGATCTCGTCGTACTGGCGCTGCAAATTGCGGACCTCGGCGCGCTCCTGCTCGGTCTCGGCGTCGGCAGCGGCCTCCTTCAAAAGGGCGGCGGTGCCGTCGTTGACCAGCAGGTCAAAGCTGGCGCGGCTCAAAACCTCGGTGGCCTCGGCGCGGCCATCGGCGCTGCCCTCGGGTGCGACGGTCTCGGCGTCAAAGTCGATGACGGTCATGGCATACAGGTAGGCGTACAGCTGCTTTTCCAGCGCACGCAGGCGGATGATGGAAGGCTTCATGGTGGTGACCTCGTTTCATAGTGATGCCTTCCCCCTTGGGGGAAGGTGGCCGAAGGCCGGATGAGGGGCAGGTCTGCGGGGGCAGCCCATGAACAGGCTGCGGCGGAAGGCCGGTCCTCATCAGTCCGCTTTGCGGACAGCTTCCCCCGATGGGGAAACCCTTATAAGCATCATACCACACCTCGCGCACTTTTTCCATTGCCAACCGGGCAAAAGTGTGGTATTGTGGATATACTACTACAAAAAGGAGGTCGCCTGCCATGCCGGAGCAGCCGCTTGTCAGTATTATCGTGCCGATTTATAACGCCCAGGATCATATCGCCCGCTGTGTGGAGAGTATCCGCCGCCAGACCTACCGGAACCTTGAAATTCTGCTGCTGAACGACGGCAGCCAGGACGTCAGCCTGGAGGTCTGCAAGATGTATGCCAACGTCGATCCGCGCATCGTGCTCATCGACAAGGCCAACAGCGGCGTGGCCGCGACCCGCAACATGGGCCTGCGGGAGGCCAGGGGCAAGTATCTGCAGTTCGTCGATGCCGACGACACGATCCAGCCCTACGCCACGGAGCTGCTGGTGCAGCGGGCCGAGGAGAGCGGCGCAGATTTGGTCATTGCGCACTACAACCGCATTACGCCGGCCCGCCCCCGTGCCGAGGATGACCCCCGCCCCGAGCGGCCCACCAAGGTGCAGACCTACGGCTTCCTGATGGAGGGCCCGATGACGAAGGAGGAATTCGCCGCGGGCCTGATGCAGGAACCGGCCAGCTTTTACTACGGTGTGATGTGGAATAAGCTCTACCGCGCCGACATTGTCCGCGCGCACGATGACATTATATGCGCCGAGGACATGGACTGGTCGGAGGACCTGTATTTCAATTTGAGCTATATCCGCTATGCGGAGAAGTTCTACGCGCTGTCGACGCCGATCTACAACTATTTCAACACGCCCGGCAGTGCGGTGCACACGGCGCTGAACCCGGTGAACATCGTGGCGACCCGCGCGACCCTGTTTGCATATTATAAGGAGCTGTATGAGCATCTGGGCCTGTATGAGGAGTACAAGCCGCAGATCTACAAGTATCTGGTGGCGGTGGCAGAGGCGTGAGCACGGCGAATAGTACGCGGTAGGGGCCGGGCAGACGGTGAAAAAAGGGCAATAAAAACAGCGTAGGGGAGGGTTTTTAACCCTCCCCTACGTATATTCTGTTTTACACCCAATGCCCGAAGCGGTAGACCGGCTTCGTCGGCTCGGGGGGACGCAGGTCGTCGCCAAGATAGATGTCGATGGCGTTGCGCTGCATGCGGCGGGCGACCTTGTCAGGCAGATGGGCAAAGCCCTCGGCCAGGTTGGGCGGGCGCTTGACCGGGTGGTGGCAGTCGCTGCACAGAATGTGCACAAGGTTCCACTCGATCAGCTTGTGCAGCCACTTGGCGGTGTGTCCGTCCCGGATCAGGCCGGTGGCGTTGATCTGCGCCAAACACCCGTCGCAGACCCAGTTGTAGAGCAGCGTCGGGTCCTCGGTCACAAAGGGATAGCGCTCTACGTGGGCCAAAATCGGCGTGTACCCCTGCGCACGGATGGCGTAGAGCGTCTCGTCAATGCCCGGCGGGTGCATCGTGGTTGGGAACTCGATCAAAATATAGTTGCTCCCCGCAAAGGCCAGCTGGCGCAGGTCAAGGCTGGGCAGCGCGGTGGAGTAAAACACCTCGGCGCCCATCTTACCGGCCAGCCGCAGACCCTCGGCCCTGCAGGCCGCGGACACCTGCAGGAACGCTGCCTTGCGCCGCGCGGTAAACTGCTCCACGGAAATGCGCTCATAATGGAAGTGCGGCGTGAACACAATGCCCGCCGCACCATCCTGTAATTCCTTGCGAATGAGCGACATTGACATATCCAGATCTTTGGCACCGTCATCAATGCCGGGCAGGATGTGACAGTGCAGCTCTACAAGGGCATTACTCATGCATCATTTCCCTTTTTATCTTCGTCGTAATAGCTGTAGGAGTAAGCGTAGGAGTAGCCGTCGCGGCGGCCGCTCTGCTTGCCGTTGTAGCCGTTCATGACAACACCCAGAATGTGGGCGTTGACGGCCTCCAAGTTCTTTTTGCTGAGCTGGGCACTCTGGATGGTGGTGACACCGGGGCGCACGACCAGCAGCACGCCGTCCGCCATGCGGCAGAGGACCGCAGCGTCGGTGACGAGGCTGACGGGCGGGGTATCCACGATAACATAGTCGAATGCCTTCTGCAGGGAGGCAAAGATCTTCTCGGTCATGGGGGCGGAGAGCAGCTCGGTGGGGTTCGGCGGGATCGTACCGGCGGCCAGGACCGTGATGCCGGAATCCTTGACGCGGACAAGCGCCGCGGCCAGCGCGCCTTCATCCTTGGAGGTGATGACGTTCGTCAGACCGGCATGGTTGCGCGGAATGCGCAGATAGCGGGAGATCGTCGCCTTGCGCAGGTCACAGTCCACAAGGACAACGCGCTTGCCGGAGGCCGCAATCGTCATGGCCAGGTTGACGGCCACGTTGGTCTTGCCTTCTTCGGGAACGGAGGAGGTGATCAGGATGGTCTTGCAGTTGCCGGCAGAGGAAAGAAATTCCAGGTTGGTACGCAGAGATTTGTAGGCTTCCACAAACTGGAACGGGGCGTCGCTGCTGACGGTAAACAGCTTGCGATGGCTGGTGTTTTTGCTTGCCTTGCTCATTTCTTTTTACCTCCCTGATATTCCGGAATGACGCCCACGACGGCGAGGTCAAGATACTTGGCAATGTCGTCCTCGGTATGGATCTTGTTGTCCAGCAGGACGGCCAGCAGGATGATGCCGACGCTGATGACCAAGCCCAGCACGCCGCCCAGCATGGTATTGCGGCCTACATTGGGGGAGACAGGCGTCGGATTGACGGCGGCGCTGGAGATGACCTTGACGGAACCGGCTTCGACGGACTCGAGAATGACGTCAGGGGAAACGACGGTGATCTGCTCGCAGACCTGACGCGCCCACTCGGGGTTGTCGCTCTTGACTGTGACCTTCATGACCTGAGTGTCATCCACGGCGCTGACTGTGACGCGGCTTGCCAGCTGCTGATAGGTCAGGGACAGACCCAGGTTGTCAATGACCTGCTGCAGCACGGTGTCGCTCTTGATGATGATGCTGTAGGTGGAAACCAGCTTGGTGGCGGAGTTGATCTGGTCGCTGGTGACGTTGGAGGTGATGTCCTGACGGGTGTTGACGATCATCAGGGCGGAAGCCTCATATTGCGGGGTAATAAGGAACTTGGAGATACCGAACCCGGCAGCGGCCAGGATCACGGTGGCGAGAATGACGGCCAGCAGGTGCTGCCGGACGGCGTTCAGGACCTCCAAGAGGTCAATCGTTTCGTAACCTTCGTTTTCCATGTGTGGGTCCTCCTGTTAAATGTTCTGGCGGCGTTTCATGCGGCTTCTGGCAGTGGCGGTCAGGGCCAGAAGGATCACGGCGACTGCGCCGTAGATGATAGCAAACAGGCCGAAGCGGCCAAAGAGATTCTGCACATAGGTGACAATCAGCTGCTTGACCGAAGCGGGATTGATGCTCAGCGCCTCCATATGGATCGCAGGGAAAATAATGGTGGTGGTCAGCGCACAGAGCGCCGCAGCCGCGGTGAAAGCGAACGTCAGGCAGCGCACGCCGTAGCGGGAGCTGTCGGCTAAGCGCAGCATCACAAAGAGGCTGACTGCGCAGAGCACCGCCATGATGGCGACGGCCACCGGCACAACGCGGCTGCACTTTTCAATAAAAGTGTACAGCTGGCTAGCCAGGGGTACCGTGACATAGTTGGCGTAGTCCAGACGGCAGGCGTCGGCGACGACGACGACGGCGGATTCCACGTCGGATGTGATCTCGACGCCGCGGCTGTTCAAATCGTTGATCAGGTTGTCGTACGTCGTATTCAAAATCGCGTTGCGGGTGTCAATAGCGGTGTCGCCCTGGTACAGACGGGTGATGGAATCCGCCATATCCGCCGTGATTTGGTCGCGGGAGAGGGCGGCAGTCATCACGTCGGCGGAGAAGCCGGACGATGCGCCGTAGCTGATGAAGTTGTCATACAGATAGCTGTAGGCGGCCTCACTGAAATCACTGCGGTTGACCTGCTCCTTCATGTAGGAGGCGCTGCAGATCGTTGTCATCAGGACAAGGCAGAGCGCCAGCAGTGCCAGCAGTAGACTGGACAGCCAGCTTAAAACCGTGGCCCACACAATGCTGCCCTTGCGGCGGGGGTGCGGAGCTTGTTTTTGTGCCATACATACACCCCCTTAGCTGTTGGCGTCCAGCACGGGGCCGGACAGGTATTTGGCATAGACGAAGAAACGGTTCGGCGTGAAGCCGAGCGCATCGAAGGGATAGCAGGTGTACAGGATCAGATTCTCGTCGGTGCGGGTGAAGTCGTAGGCGGTCTCGTCCTGATAGTCGAGGATCTCGGTGCCGGTGACCTCATAGGTGTAGACGCCGTAGTGGGTCGTGATCGTGACCGTCGCGCCGGCCTCGGTGTGCTGCAGGTCATTGAAGAAGGTGTTGTTGTGCCCGGCCAGCAGGATGGTCTTGCCCTCGCCGGGAATGCCGACGCGGGAGTCGTCCTTGTAGGTGCCGACGCCGGCGTTCAAAATTTTGTTCGTGTCGCCGTAGTAGACCGGGGCATCGACGTTGGTGCCGGTGATCGTGATCGTCGCGTAGCGGTCCCCCTCGGACGGGTAGGTGACGGAGCTCAGCGGCAGCCTGTCCGGCTGGGCGTCCGGCTCATCCACCGTACCGCCGTTGATGACGGTGGCGGCATTGTCCAGCAGATCCCTGGGCTGCGCGACCTCCGATGTACTGAAAAACCAGCCCAGCAGGGCCTGGTACGGGGCCAGCACGGTGCGGCCCACGATAAAGACCAGCGCGGTGCTGACCAGAACAAAGGCCAGCGGGACCACTACATAAGCCAGTGGACTGCGGCGCAGAAAAGAGTGCTTCTTGCTTGCCTGCATGGTGATATGCTTTCCCTCCTGATATGGTTGATAATTACTGCATCCTATATTATAAACTATTTTCTATATAAAAGGAAGGTCTAAAACAAGAATAAATTGACCAATTCCGTATAAACAACGAAAAACGGGCAGAGCCAGAGGTTCTGCCCGCTGCCGGTCAAAAACCGGACTTATGCAGCTGGATTACAGTGCATGCTCCATGCGGACGGCCATGCCGAGCACGCCGACAACAGCCAGAGCAGCAACAGCAAAGACAACGGCGGTGTTATCGCCGGTGGCCTTGATGACAGCGCTGGAAGAAGCGGTGATGGGGTTCGCAGCGGAAGAAACGGTCTTGACGCTGGAAGCGGCAGCACTGTTCTTGGCAGCATTGCTGACAGCGGCGCTGGTGTTGGTGTTGTTGTCGGTGGTGGTGGTAGGAACCTCAGCAACGACAGCAACGATATCCTTTGCGTTGTTAGCGGTGACATAGGCGGAGACAACGATCTTGGAAGAATCGCTGGTGTCAATGGTCGGTGCAGAGATGGAAACACCGGCGGGCAGCAGGCCGTTCATCGTAGCAACAGCATCATTGGCGGCTTTGGTGGCAACGGCAACATCCGTGGTGCCCTTGATGGTGGCATTGGCGGAAGCGGCGGTAGCCTTCAGAGCGTCCATGTTGTTGTAGATGGTCTGCAGCTGGTCAGCAGTCAGGCTGTTGACAGTGTTGTCAATCGTGGTGATGCCGTAGCTGGCAGCGAAAGCCTTGATCTCGGCCTTAGCCTTTGCAGCGGTATCAGCTTTGCTGAAATCAGCAGCGAAAGCGGAGGTAGCGAAGACGCAAGCCATCACAACGCCCAGCAGAACGGCGACGAACTTCTTGAAGTTGTTCATTGGTAATATCCTCCTTTCTTCGAAAAATATACAGGCAAAGCCCATATACCATACAGGAAAAAGGATAGACTTCTTCCTTTTACTATAGTAAGGAAATTATAGCATACTGTAATCTGAAATTCCAGTGAATATCTGCGAGAAAGATATAAAATGACAAAAATTGTCATAACCGACAAATGAAAAAGACAGAGACGAATGAAATTTGACAAGACGGGAATCTGACGGGAAAATGTTATAATTAGGATGCACATAGAACAAGGAAAAACGGCAAAAAATGTGCGTTTCTCCCCGCCCGGTTGAAAGCCGCCCGGCAGTGTGATACAATAAAAGCCAAACAGGAAAGTGAGGAGAAGCGGCATGCAGACCTGCAATATTATGGGCGTGAACATCGCCGTCACTGACATGGAAAAAACGCTGCGCCTGGTGGAGGACAACTGCGAGGCATGGCGCGGGAAATATATCTGCGTGGCGAACGTCCACACCACCGTGACAGCCCACGACGACCCGACCTATCTGCGGGTGCAGAACGGCGCGGTCATGGCCCTGCCGGACGGCGGGCCGCTGTCCAGATACAGCCGCAAGAAGGGCTTTGCCGACGCCGCCCGCGTGACAGGCCCCGATCTGATGCGCGAGCTTTTGAAGGAGAGCGGGACAAAGCACTACCGGCACTATTTCTACGGCTCCACGCAGGAGACGCTGGACATCCTGCGCGAAAAAATCACGGAAAAGTACCCCGGCGCGGTCATCGCGGGGATGTACTCTCCGCCGTTCCGCTCGCTGACGGCGGACGAGGATGCGGAGATCGTGGAGAAGATCAACGCGGCAAAGCCGGATTTTGTCTGGGTGGGCCTGGGCGCGCCGAAGCAGGAGCGCTGGATGGCCGCCCATGAAAACCGCGTGCAGGCGCTGATGCTGGGCGTGGGTGCGGCCTTTGACTACGAGGCCGGCAACATCCGCCGCGCCCCGGCCTGGATGCAGCGCTGCAATCTGGAATGGCTGTACCGCCTGATGCAGGACCCGAAGCGGCTTTTCAAACGCTATTTCGTGACGAACACCAAGTTTTTGTGGTGGAGCTGGAGACACTAAGGAAGGCTTGCCCCTCGGGGAAGCCTTTTGCGAGCATCGCCCCTTTTTATGGGTGGCGGTGCTCTTTTTTGTTTGTTTATACGCTCTTTTCGGTTTTCCACGCTCTGCGGCAAAAAACAGCGTGCGGGGGTGGTATAGTGCAAAGCGTCCGAGACATATACTGTACATTTACGGAGGGCTTGCACGATGGCTGTACTGAACGGGGAACGTATGCACGACACAATGGAAAGGCTGCTGCCCGGGGCGCGCAGTGCGGCGCTGCTGTGGCAGGGCGCGGCAGTGCTGGGCGGCGCGGCGCTGGGGGCCGGGCAGGTCTACGGCGGGGCTGCGCCGTTTGGGCTGGCGCTGGTCATCGGCTGCCCGCCGTCCTACTGCCTGGCCGCGGCGCTGGGTACGCTGGCGGCGGGGCTGGCGTTCCAGCCGATGCTGCTGGGCTTTAAGCTGGCCGTGGCTGCTGTGGCTGCCGCGGCGGTGCGGCGGCTCATTGATGGCCGCCCCGGGGCCGGGGCGCTGGCGGGCTGCCTGACGCTGACGGCGGCGCAGGTGCTGCAAATCGTACTGGCGGGGGGACTTTTCAACCCGGGGCAGACCGTCACGGTGGGGTGTACGGCGCTGCTGGCCGCGGTTTTTGGCTGGGCGTTCGCGCATTTTCCGGCGCGGGAGCCGCGCGGCGTCTGCCTGTGGCTGGCTGTGGCTACGGCATGCCTGCAGCGCTGTGCCGTCGGGCCCTTGGCTCCGGGCCTGGCGCTGGCCGCGGGGGCCGGGCTGTGCGCGGCCATCGGCGGCACGCTGGAGCAGACCGCCGTGCTGAGCATTGCGCTGGCGGCGGCCATCACGGCGTCGGGGCCGACACTGGCCTACGCCGCGCTGGCTGTGGCGCTGGGCAGTCTGGCGGCGTCCTGCCTCTGCCCGGGGGAGCGGGGCCGCTGCGCCGGGGTGTTTGCGGCGGGCTGCACCGCGGGGGCACTGGCTGCGCCCGACGCTGTCAGTGTGCTGCCGCTGGCGGTCAGTGCCGGGGTGGGCGTTGTGGCTGCGCTGGCTGTGCCGGGGAGCGTGCTGCACAAAATTTTCCCGCCGCCCGCGCCGCCCGTGCAGACGCAGGGCCTGGGCGGGGCGGCGCGCAAGCTCTCCGCCGTGGCGGACACGCTGAGCGACATTGCCGACACGGTCAACGCGGTCTGCCAGCGGCAACTGCCGCCCAAGGGCGAGACCTTTGACTTTGTGGTGGAGCAGGTCGCCCGCACGACCTGCCAGAGCTGCACCCGCCGCAGCCGGTGCTGGGTTCGCGGCTACGCCACGGCTATGGACGGGCTGTACCATTTGAAGCCGACGCTCGAGAGCAAGGGCCGTGTGGAGGTCGAGGACCTGCCGGGGCAGCTGGCGGGGTGCATCCACCCGGCAGACCTCTGTACAGCGGCCAACCACGGCTACCGGCTGTGGCGCAGCCGCCGCCAGACCCGTGCCCGGGCTGTGACGCTGCGCGCCGCCCTGACCGAGCAGTACAGCGCACTGGCCGGGGCGCTGGCCCAGCTGGCAAGCAAGCTGGGCCAGGCCGGTCTGCCCGACCCGCGGCGCGAGGCCCGCGTGGCGCAGCTGTTTGCCGAGCTGGGGCTGGACGCGCTGGAATGCAGTGTGACCGCTGATTTGGCCGGGCGGCTGACCGCGAATGTGACGATCTGCCGCACGCGGTTCACCCCCGACGAGGTCGCGGGCCTGACCGACGAGATGACCCGCATCTGCCGCCGCGACATGGATACGCCCGAAATCACCCACTGCCGCACGGTCACGATGCTGTGCTTTGGTGAAAAACCGCTGTTTACCGTTGAATTTGGCGCGGCGGCGCACGCAGCCGGCGGGCAGAGCGTCAGCGGCGACGCGCTGGACCAGTTCTGCGACACGAGCGGGCGGGCGCAGATGCTTTTGTGCGACGGCATGGGCACGGGCCGCGCCGCCGCCGTGGACGGTCAGATGGCGGCCAAGCTGACGGCACAGCTGCTGCGCGCCGGGTTCGCAGCGGAGAGCGCTGCCCGGCTGGTGAACGTGGCACTCGGCCTGAAGGGAGCCGAGCAGGAGGCCGGGGCGACGCTGGATCTGCTGACGGTGGACCTGTACACCGGGCGGGCCGGGCTGTTCAAAGCGGGCGCCGCACCGAGCTTTCTGGTGCGCGGCGGCGTGCCGCGGATGCTGGACGGTGCAAGCCTTCCCATGGGTGTGCTGGACAGTCTGGTGGGACGGAGCACGACGTTTGCGCTGGACGCCGGGGACTGGGTCGTGCTGGTCAGCGACGGTGCGCTGACCGACGGGAGCGACTGGCTGATGCAGCAATTGCAGCTCTGCGCCAAATTGGGCCATACGCCGAAGCAGGCTGCCGAGACCGTGGCTGACGCCGCCGCCCGCCGCGCCGGGGCCAAGCAGGATGACATAACGGTGGCGGTGCTGGCGATGGGGAGAGCGTAAAAAGCCTTCCCCCGAGGGGGAAGGTGGCCCGGAGGGCCGGATGAGGGCAGAGTTTGCGAGATTGGCAGTAAATGGGCAATGGCCGCGAGGTCTGCCCTCATCAGTCCGCTGCGCGGACAACTTCAGTCTCCGCGCTAAGAGCCGCCTACGGCGGTTGCGCTCCGACACGCGCCTG
>OKUV01000286.1_pt1 | contig 26031 bp, 22 predicted proteins | sample 1606661 | NCBI WGS metagenome assembly OKUV01 (sample SAMEA3882521, study PRJEB24775) | human gut metagenome | biome: human-associated habitat; feature: intestine environment; material: feces | place: Netherlands | collected 2009/2010
TATCCGAAATATTTCGGGCCGCGTCAGGTTCTCTCCCCCACCGCCTGCGGGCGGAGCCCCCGCCCAGAGGAGGCCAAGGATTTCCACAACCATAAACTGAGGTACCCACCATGGAAGAACTCACCCACGATTTTCTCTCGTTTCTGCCCGCGGCGCTGCTGGCGCTGGCGGCTGCCGGTGCACCCGAGGTGTACAAGCTCGCCGCCCGGCGTTTTCTGGACCGCGCAAAAAGTCACACGGCATCGTGGCTTTACATCTTGTTGGACAGTTTCCTTACGCCGGTGGCGGGCCTTTTTCGGGTACTGCTGGGCGCAGCTGCCGTCAAGTCGCTGCCGTTTGAGCTGGTGCGCGACGCCGTTTTTTTGCAATACCTGAATCTGGCTGCCGACCTGCTGGTCATCTTCTATATCGCGCTCGGCTGCTGGCATGCGGCCCCGGTCACCCGGCTTTTGCTGCGCAGCGCCCAGAACCATCTGGATTTAGAAACAAATCAGACGATGGGACACTTTTTTGAGAACATCTTTCATGCGCTGGTCGGCCTGTTTGCGGGTATCGCCATGCTGGACCGCCTCGGCGTGCCGGTCTCCGGCCTGCTGACCGGCGCGGGTGTCGCCGGACTGGCGGTCTCGCTGGCCGCGCAGTCCACACTGAACAGCCTGATTGCGGGCATCACGCTGGTGTTGGAGCGGCCCTTCGGCATCGGGGATTACATCGTGCTGGGCGACTGCGAGGGCACCGTTGAGGACATTTCCTTCCGCTCTACCCGCATCCGCAGCCCGGATAATGTCGCTATCACGATAGAAAATTCCAAAATCACAGCGGAGTACATCCAAAACTATGACCGCCGCCAGAGCCGCCTGTGGAAGTTTACGATTGGTCTGACCTACGACACCCCGCGCGAAAAAATCGAACAGCTGACCGCCGATCTGACCGCCATGCTGCAAGCCCAGCCCGACGTGCAGCCCGACGGCGTGACCATTGCGCTGGATAAATTCAACGATTACAGCATTGATCTGGCGTGCCGGGTGTACATCACCAAAGTCAATCTGCGGGATTTCATGCAGGTAAAAAACACGCTGAATCTACAAATTTTGGATTTGATGAAGGAGGAAGGCAGCGAGTTTGCCTTCCCGACGACGACGGTGGATTTGCCCGAGAGGAAGTGATGCTGTGAGCGGCAATGACCGCAAAGGCTTCCCCATCGGGGGAAGCTGTCGCCGCAGGCGACTGATGAGGGCTGAGTTCCCGTGACTGCCCGTATGTGGGGAATCGCGCGGACTTTCCCCTCATCCGACCTCGGGCGGGGCCTCGGCCACCTCCCCCCCAAAGGAGAAGGCATTTAACGCACAAAAATGCCCCGCTCGGCCAACCCGAGCGGGGCATTTTCATTTCACGTCGCTTCTCTCGCTGACGACCAGAATCTTATCCTCGCCGGTCTGTGTCGTCACCGTGAACTCAAAATTGTACGCGGTGTCCAACTCGTAGGAGACGTACCCGTCCCCTTCTGTCAGGATGTAATCCAGCTTGATCTGCGGCTTGACGCGGTCATAATCGACGTACACGTCGCCGATGTCCTCCAGATACACAAGGTCAATATCCTGCGCTGCAGCGCCGTAAAACGTTACAACGGGCTGACCGTCGGCCTTGACGGCGGGCAAAACCGACACATTGTGCACGTACAGCTCCTCCCGCGTTGCGGCGTAGTAGACATCCGCATCGGAGAGCAGCGCCGCGTTGGCAAGCTCTATATGTACGCCGCTGGCGGGCAGGTCGCGCTGCCAGACCGGCGTCAGGTCGGGCGCGGCGGCGCAGCCGGACAGCAACATTGCCAGCGCAAGCGCCGCAAAACAGCGATACTTCATTGAAAAGTTCCTCTCATTGATAAGGGTCGTAGGGCGCGGCGGGCGGGTCCTCCCCCACCTCCAGCGTGCGCGGGCAGAGGCCGGTCTCGGCCTCAATAAAACCCATCACCATGCCCATGTGGCGGTACAAATGACGATACTGCGACAAAATCAGCGTAAACCGCGTCCACTCGCAGTTGTCGGGCCGCTGCAGCAGATCCTCGTCGTGGAGCGAGGTCAGATAGATGGACAGCTTGGCCTTGATTGTATAAAAATAGTCATCTATCGCTGGTCTGTCAAGACGCACTGCCGGGTAAATGTGCAGTTCCTGCAAGTGCGGCGTGTGGATGGGCGGCTCGACAAAGTCGGTGTCCCGCGGGTTGATGAACCACTGGTCCAGTTCGTGCAGGGTGTGGTAGACGTGCTGCCACAGCGGTGCGCCGCCGTAGCAGCGGTCCCACAGCGCGTCGGGGATGCAGTCCAGCAGGTTTTGCAGCTCCCACAGTGCGCGGACGGTCATCTCGGCAATGACCGCGTGGTAGGATGTTTCCCGCATGGCACATGCCCCCTTTCAGGGTCAGTATGCCCGCAGAAAGCACGTTTATTCGTTGTAATTTTCCGTCTCGCGGATGGTTTTGCGGGTCGTCAGCAGCTGCATGAACGGGTCGAGCAGTGCGCGTTCCTCCTGCGAGGGCGTGCGGCTGCGGGCCTGCATCAGCAGCCAAGCCAGCTCACTGCTGACGGGACGGCCATAGACCAGCGCGTTGTAGCCGTCCTTGCAGACGGCCAGCTTAGCCGACGTGATGTCCAGCGTTGTCGCGCCCGCGTAGTGGCGCAGCACATTTTGCAGCGCTGCCGGGCTGCCGAACACCGACTTGACCAGCTGCACATACGCGGCGATGTACCGCGGCGGCATGCTGTCCGCGGCGCGCAGCTCAATGCGGGATTTGAGACGTACATCGTAAAAGAAATTAGACAAAATCTGCGCGGTTTCCTGACGGCTGACGTGCCCGGCGTAAAGCTCCGGCGCAATCTTTCCGCCCGCAGTCCTGACGCGGCCCAGCCGCAGCGCAGTGATTTGGGGCTTGGTCAGCACGTTCTCCGCGTAGCGGGCGTAACCGAAATCCGCGTCCATCAGATGCGGCGTGACGCCGCAGCGGTCACGGTCCACATCCTGCCAGAGCCGCGTGCGGATGCAATAGCTGCTGTTGCGGCTGGCCTGATAGACCGGGGCGTTGTCGCTGAGCAGCGCAAAGAACGGCGTCAGCAGGCTGGCCGCGCGCATTTTGCGGACAAAATCGGTCTCATCCTGATAGTCAATGGACACACGCGTCGCCGCCGTGGCGCGCATCATCTGCACGCTGCAGGCTCCCTTCTCCCGCAGGTAGGCGTCCATGGCCTCGTCCCGGGTGCGGGGCACCAGGGGCAGGTCCTCGGCATGGCAGGTCGGGTGGCAGCCCACCGTCCAGGCGCGCAGCCCGTGGGCAGCCAGCGCCAGCCCCAGCTGCAAATAGAAGCGGTTGTACAGATCCATGATGTCCTGCACGTCGCGCAGCGGGGCCAGGCTGATGCACAGCTGGCACGCGGGCCCCAGCGTGGCCGTCAGCGCCGGGCCGCTGTAGCCGAAATATTCGCCGTCGGTGATGATCGGCGCGTCTGTCTGCTGCTGCAAATCGCGCAGCGCGGCCTGCACATCGGCAAAGGCCGGGGGCTGGCCGTCGGACCGGGTGAGGAAGTGCTCGACCTCCAATTGCAGCGTCAGCTTGCCGTCCGGCTCACAGTCCGCCGCAAAGTAGCCCGCCAGCGTTTTGATTTGTTCGTCCAATTTTGGCATAGCGTGTGGTGGTTCTCCCCTGTTGTGATTCTGGCACTATTATACCGCGATTTTGGGGCGGGCGCAATGCTGTTTTGACGCCGACCTGCGGCAACGGCACGGTGCCCGGGCAGATATGGAATCCGCCCCTACGGTGTCGGGGCAGGGCCGACTTTACATATCCCGCGCCGCCGGGAAGCCGTACGCGCTGTCCGCGGCCTCCACGGCCCGGACGATGGCCTTAGCCATGACCCGCGCGCCAATCACGCCGACGGCGTCGAGGTCAGCGGGCACATCGCCCAGCGAGACCGCGTAGATGCTGTCGCCGTCCATCGAGGTGTGCACCGGGCGGATGGCGCGGGCGTAGCCGTCGTGCGCCATACCCGCGGCCTTGCACAACCGTGCCTTGTCGAGCTTTGCATTGGTGAAAAGGATACCAAGTGTCGTGTTGCCGACAAATTTTTCCTGCGGCGCGTCGAGCTGCTGCATCAGCACCCGCTCGGAATCCAAAAACGTTTTGCCGTCGTCAGCCCGCAGCCCGGCGACCTTGCGGCCCGTCTCAAAATCGTAGACGTCGCCCACCGCGTTGACCGCGACGAGCGCGCCGACCTTCAGGTCGCCCACCTGCACGGCGTAGCTGCCGATGCCGGATTTCATGCAGTGGTCCATGCCCAGCAGCTTGCCGACAGTCGCACCGATGCCCGCGCCGTGGTTTCCGTCGCGGTAGTTGCCGGTTTCGGCGTTGACGCAGGCCGCGTAGGCCATGGCTGCATCGGGCCGGGTACGGGCGTCGGCGACGGTCAAATCGAACAGGTCGGACTGGCAGACGAGGGGAACTTTCGTCACACCTACGTCAAAACCAATGTCGCGTTCCTCGAGATACCGCATGACGCCGCCTGCGGCATCCAGTCCGAAGGCGCTGCCGCCCGCCAGCACAATGGCGTGGATGACCTGCGCCGCCGCCAGCGGCTTGAGCAGCTCACTCTCCCGCGAGGCCGGCCCGCCGCCGCGCACATCCAGCCCCGCCGGGGCGCCGTCCTTGCCCAGCAGCACCACCGTGCAGCCCGTGCCCGCCGCCGTGTTTTCCGCCTGGCCGATTTCGAGGTTGTCAAAGGATGTAATGGGGATTTCTTTCATGGGAGTGTCCTTTCCGCGAATGCCGCTTCACCGTATTATAGACCATTGTACACCACCCGCGCCCCCCGCGCAACAAAAAATCCCGCCAGGCGTCAGGCCAAGGCGGGATGGCAGGGTTAGGGGTTATTCTAGCTCGGTAAGTTTAATTTCTTACTAAACAAATTTGTTTAGTAAGCCTATTTTTTGTGGGTTGTTTCTTCATGTGGTCGCTGTGCTCTATGACGTTCGCTGATTTTTTAGTATCAGGATAGTATCACACGGGGCAACAACCTCTAACTGTATTATAGCGTGTTTCAGCTCTTGATGCAACTACCTTCCAAGCAAAAAACAGCTGTATCGTTTCATTGAACAATCTCCGCTTCTATCCTATCATATCGCGATTCTGATTCCAACCATTCAGCTAACTTCCGAAGAATGAGCGCACTCTGTGGGAACGACCATTCCAATTCTCGTGCCTGCACTCGATAGTGCTCTGCCTCTTCATAAAGTTCCCGGCCATCCAGTACAATCCGTGCGCCACGCGAATTGATTTTTCCATATGCAACATCAACTGTCAACTTTTCGTTTTGCTGCGCCTCTAGAAAAGCTCGAACAAACTCATGTGGAAAAGCACCATCTTCGCCGTTCTCCCCTCTTCCTAAAATACGTCCAAGAATTTCCATAGACTCTCGTACAAGACATTCACACCATCGTTCGAATATTTCTTTATCCCGAAAAGCATCCTTCGGTAAAGTATAGTAATAGTACGCGTATCCTCTAAAAGATGCATTTTCATTTAAAAGATTCTTCATTTCTTCAGGAGAATAGAAAAGATATCGTTGCAAGCACTGCGGGAAATTTTGCAGTCGTTTCCTTTTATAAAGTAGCAAACAGCATCGAGCCCATTCATCAGAGTAGAATTTCTGATCCATCTCATTCACTAATTCAGAAAGATATCCTGTATCTTCCGGAGCAAGTCCTTGCTCCGCAATTGCTTCGAACACTTCCTTAAAACGGTCCAATAAATTTTCAATTTGCTTCCTCTGGTCATACAGGTATGGCAACAGCCCTCCGGGATGATATTTCAGAAGTTGTTGGTATTCCTTTTCACTATAGGCTGTCATGCTTCGTTTTTCCCAGTACGTCCGTTTTCGCTGCGGTGTAGTCAACCACTGCTCGACTTCTTCTCTCCGTAGCAAAGGCAAAAGTTGAAGTTTTTCTGCTTCTGAAAGTTTCTCAAAGACATCTGCCACTATCTGAAAGTTTCCATAATCGAAAAATCCAGCCAATACCTGCAACTTTCTCTGTACGCAAATAGATTCAGTCAATGTCTCAAATTCTTCATCTGCACTATTTCCAGCAAGGAACATGCCCCACAAATATTGATCTTCCATCATTTCCAGTAACTGTCGCACCGCATCCATTCCATATGTTGTTTTCAACTCTACGAATTTTGTAGTCCGAAGTTCTTCTGCATGATCTGCTTTCTTTTTCCACCCTTCATCTTCATCATTCAAAAGTTCTTCCATGGGCGGTCGATACCAATTCGAAAACATCCAGCCGAATTTATCAACTGGATCATTTGGTTCGGTGCAATGCAACCAAGTTTCCAGCACTTTTATCCAGTCTATGCAATCATATTTCTTGTCATCATAGAGTTCTGTTCTCAGCCAGTAGTTTATCGGCCGTAAAGCTGTAGAAGAGAATTGCGCCGCATCGAACCTCTTTGCCATCTCTAACAGAATGTCCTCTCCAAGCCTGCGATACTCTTTCAATAATTTTTCAATTTGCTCAAGCCATTTATTCTTCAGGGCCGTCTCATAAACCATTCTGGTAATTTCATCATAACAATCAAACAACTCTTGTTCTGAAATCAATGGATCAGATTTTTCCTTTTTCCCACGATGATGTCCTCGAATCAACGAGTCTTTTTTTAGTAGTTCAATGCCAAATTCCACACCAAAAGCTGGCGTTTCTCGGAGCATTTGTATCATCAGTGTCTTTTTATCTTGGCTTCTCAATGCTGTATGTGAACTCCACAAGCAAAGTGCATCCAGCAAGTGTTTCTTTGCTGTTTCTACACGCCGATGTTCATTTTGTGTTTCTGACACTGCCATCTGATAGAGCATCCAACAAGCTTGTCGACTTGTATCTTCTCGTTCCACCAGTACATCCATTGTCCAAAGAATATTATTTTCACAATCCAATTGCTCGCGTTGCAGAAATTCAAGCACAACCATCGGTGCCGCTTCGGAGAGAGTCCGAAGTTCCCTCGTTAGACACTCCCTGCAGCCCTCAACATGAAAAAAAGAAAGAATTTCACTCACTCGCGAATCTATTACGTTTTGATTTGATCCAGTTTCTGCAAAGCAAGCATAATTTCGAAGCAATCGTTGCAGAACGCCATACCTTCTTCGATTTTGCGTTGCATCTGTACAAGACAAAGCTGTGCAGATTTCCCGATGCATCCGCTGTCCAACCGCACTTTCTATATCCATCTTTAGTGCTAGCCAAGATTCCTCGTCATTGACAATTTGATACCATTTGTCAATCTTCTGAATTGGGCTGTCGTCCATCCGCAGCAATGCTTCATACTTTCGTTCCACTACAGGATATGGTGTTCCAGCCAACCGGCTGATTAGATTCTGTTCTTCCTCATCCGAATTATCGTAATGCCGTAAAAGTACAAGTGGTTGTAACAAATCGATATCTGCCACGTTCATCCATTCCGGTTGAATGTTCGCTCCATTTCCAGGAATTTTCCGAATGAGCGCAGAAAGATTTCCATGCGTGTAGCTATAAAGTTCCTCTGCATCTACACTACTGATGCCCATTTCCTGCAGTGCTTGGAGATATTGTGTCTTCCATCGAGGAAGTAACTTAACCGAATTTTCTCTTGCAACCCCTTTTCCTTCGCAAAGAATCGTACAGTTTTTTTCTGATATCTGCCCCTCGTACGGAAACAATAATAAGAAGCTGGCATTTTCACATATAGTATCTAACTGTTGATAGGTTATTTCATCGTAAAGAACTGTCACCTTATCGGCCAGTTCTGGATTTTTTAGCAAAGCAGACAGACAAAATCCGTACGCCTCCATTCTGGACTCTGCTACCACCAGACACAAGTTCCCATTAGCTTTTTTCTGAAAGTCTTCTATCTGTGTTTTCCTACCGATTTGAAATATTCCATGACCAAGTGGCGGATTCGTCCTCCGAGAAAACCGCTCCCATGCACGATCAACTGTATCTATTTTTATTAATTCGTTTTCTAGATAACTCTGCATTATCCATGCACAAACCGCCGGTTCCGAATTTAGCCAGTCGCATAAAACAGATGCATCATATACATGGACCGCCTTCCACTCCTCCCGATGTTCTGCCTCCCATTCAGTAGTTGATATACGGTATGCCCACACTTTTGGCACCACTAGATAAAATGTAGTATCGGATTTTTCTACTCCAAGCGGATGAGTTGTGCGTTTTTTATAATCACCGTTAATTTTTTCCAGCGAATCCGAATTTGTTCCGAATTCCCACACACTTTTTCCTTGAGCTACATAAGTCGTTTTCGTTTCGTTTACTACAATTCCATCATATCCTGGCGCCCAGATATCGTCTCCATCTGGAACACGAAGATATGAAAGATCCGAGCATTTACTCTGAATCAAGCGTTTAACGATTTCCGGTAATAATCCCTCCGACTTTTTCTTTTGCTCACTCATCAACCGTTCAAGCATTTTACTCGTGAATAATTTCATAGCTTGTCCCCCGTAAGCAACTTTGCCCCACTTTCAGAATAACATTCTATTGTCAGAGCGCAATTCACATCTTTCTTCTTTTACAAACCCGTGACTTCAAATATTATTTGTTATCTTCTATTGCTCAGTTTTGTTGCTCAGTTTACACCAATCCCAAAGAATTTATCAAAGAAGCTCTTTAGCTTATCGATCACGCCTTGCTTCTTCTGCGCACGGCCACCGCCGCCAAAGCGGGAAACAGGTGGCATCAGCTTGTCAATATCCGTGCCAACAGTCTTGATTTCGCCATCACGGAACGCATTGGCCAGATATTTGCGTGTCTCCGGCTCCTTCAGCTTTTCCTCTTGGATGATCTTTGCAAGCTCTTTCTCCCGCTGTTCGGACACATAGGTGTTCCACTCTGCCATCACATCATCCACATCGTTGACCCCTGCAATAAACGTTTCAATCAGCTGCTTTTTGCTACGCAGTTCCGGGCTGGCATCAATCGCCTTGCGAATCGTGATGAGCACTTCTTTATCATCGCAATGGGTATCATGGTACTTTTTGACCAGCATCAGGATGTAGTCAATGTTAATTTCGACCTGCCGAATCAGCTCCACCTCGAACACCACATCATCCGTGATATGCTCTTTAGTTTCATCGTGCTTCTTGTTACGCCATTCGTCCCGCAAATCCTGATAGCGGCCCAAATAGTCCTGTAAATCCCGTTCAGAGATCAGTTCGTTGCCCTTGAAATCATCAAAGGAAGACAGCAAGTTCCGCATCCGCAGCAGTGCGCCAAACAGCACGATAAAGTCCTTCTGGTTCTGCTCTCCGACGATCTGCGGCTCTGTCAGTGGGAACTTCTGCGTCAGGTCATCGATCATGTCCGTATAGCCCTGATGGTATTTCCCCTGCTCATCCGTATAACCATGGTAATAGTCCGCGTATTTGCGCAGCAGAACGATGCCGCCCGCATTTTTATCTCCAAACAGCGAAATTGCCGCATCCACCCGCTTTTGTAAATTGCGGAAGCAGACGATATTGCCAAAGGTCTTGATGCTGTTCAGGATACGGTTTGTCCGGCTGAACGCCTGAATCAGACCGTGCATCTTCAGGTTTTTGTCCACCCAAAGGGTATTCAGGGTCGTGGCATCAAAGCCCGTCAGGAACATATTGACCACGATCAGCAGGTCAAGCTCTTTATTCTTCATGCGGAGCGATACATCTTTGTAGTAATTCTGGAACCGTTCGCCATCGGTCGAGTAGTTCGTATGGAACATCTCGTTGTAATCCTGAATGGCTGCGTCCAGAAAATCCCGGCTGCTCTGGTCAAGGTTGGAGGTATCTTCCGGGTTTTCCTCGTCCAGAATGCCATCCGTTTCCGCTTCATTGGCTCCATAGCTGTAAATGGTAGCAATGCGCAGCCGCTTGGTCGGGTCTGCCGCCATCTGTTTTTTGAACTCCTGATAATACAGCTTTGCCATCGGCACAGATGCCACGCAGAAAAATCGAATTAAAACCACTAACGCGCTGTTTTTGCTTAATTTCTTCCACCGCACCACGCTGGGCAGAGGCCACCTCTGCCACATTCGTCAGCAGATTAAACTCATACGATTTGTCTCCCCGATAGGTTTTCTGGTCGAAGTGGTCAAGGATGTACTTGGTCACCAGAGAAATGCGCTTGGGTGCCATGAACGCCTTTTCGCGGTCAATGTCCCAAACCTGCTTGTCATCCATATCTGGCTCTGCATCCATCGTCTTGATGTAATCCACACGGAATGGCAGCACATTCTTGTCGTTGATGGCATCCACGATGGTGTAGGTGTGCAGTTGGTCGCCGAACGTCTGCGCCGTGGTGAAATAGCGTGGATCAGTGGAGCTTCCTGCGTTGACTGCAAAAATCGGCGTTCCTGTAAATCCGAACAGGTGGTACTTTTTGAAATTGTGAACAATGGCCTTGTGCATATCACCGAACTGGCTGCGGTGGCACTCGTCAAAGATGATCACAACATGCTTCTGGTAGACCTCATGCCCCGGATTTTTCTTAATGAAGGTCGCCAGTTTCTGAATGGTGGTAATGATGATATGAGCTTCCGGGTTTTCCAACTGGCGTTTCAGAATTGTGGTACTGGTGTTGGAGTTTGCTGCCCCCTTCTCGAAGCGGTCATACTCTTTCATAGTCTGGTAGTCCAAATCCTTGCGGTCTACCACAAACAACACCTTGTCGATGTAGGGCAGCTGCGATGCCAGCCGTGCCGTTTTGAAGGAGGTCAGCGTCTTGCCGGAGCCAGTGGTGTGCCAAATGTAGCCGCCGCCTTCGATACTGCCATACTTTTTGTAGTTGTTGGCGATCTCGATGCGGTTCAATATCCTCTCGGTTGCCGTGATCTGATATGGGCGCATCACCATCAGCATCTTTTCTGAGGTAAAGATGCAGTACCGGGTCAGCACGCTCAGGATCGTGTGCTTTGCAAAGAATGTCCGGGTAAAGTCGATCAGATCCGTCAGCACGCGGTTGTTCGCATCAGCCCAGTAGGAGGTAAATTCAAAGCTGTTGCTGGTCTTTTCCTTTTTCGTCTTGCCGTGTTTGGCATCCTTGATGGCATTGTAGCGGGTGCTATTGGAGTAGTACTTGGTATTTGTGCCGTTGGAGATCACAAAAATCTGCACATACTCGTACAAGCCGCAGCCCGCCCAGAACGAATCCCGCTGATAGCGGTTGATCTGGTTGAACGCCTCCCGGATGGCCACCCCTCGCCGCTTTAGCTCCACATGAACCAGTGGAAAGCCGTTGACCAGAATCGTCACATCGTAGCGGTTATCATGCCGTGAGCCGTCTGCTTGTTTTACCTCATACTGGTTGATGACCTGCAGGCGGTTGTTATGGATGTTCTTCTTGTCGATCAGCGTGATGTTTTTGGAGCTGCCATCATCCCGGTGCAGCACCTGCACATTGTCTTCCTGAATCTTCCGGGTCTTTTCGGGAATATGCTCGTTGGGGTTGGCAATTACATCACTGAAAAACTGCTGCCACTCCGTATCGGAAAACTGGTAGTGGTTCAGCTCTTCCAGTTGGCTGCGGAGGTTAGCAATCAGTTCATCCTCGGTATGCAGCGGCAGATAGGTATAGCCTTGCTCGCACAGCAGCCGGATAAACTCTTTTTCCAGTTCCGCCTCACTTTGGTAGCTGTCAGAGCGCACTTTGGAGGGTTCATAGGCAGCAACAACGGTATCTTCATTGGTAGCCGCAACGATATTGAAAAAAGACATTTTCACACCCGCCTTTTACTCATACAAACCTGCTTCTTCTCGTTCTACTCGAATATCTCGCAGTTTTCTTCCTTGATAAAGCCAATGCACCGGCCCTTGTAGCGGATAGGTCGTCTGCATAATTTTTTGAGCCAACGCAGAAAGCGAATAGGCTTTACCCTGATACTCAATTTGCCTATCATCTTTTACTACGGCTACAACCTCAGGATGATTTTGCAGCACGACCTCTGCCCCCATCGGAATACCGCATTTAATAAATGAGAACGGGGCTTTGCGTTCTTTTGCTTCTTCCTGAATTTCAGCCGCAACTTCTTCGTCTGCAATCTCATGGCCTTCCGGGGTAAGGCGCTGCAGTTTGTCCATTGTGCCGCTTAATTTTGCAATGCTCTCCAAAAGCGCATAAGCATCCTCTTTTGTCATTGCATAAAACTCTTTTGTTCTTGTCTTGCCATCGAACGTATCAATAGCGCGCAAATCAGGATTCAAACGGTCGATCAGGCTATGCAGTTCTTTATCTTGTAGCGGAGTTGAAACATCGTAAGTAGCATATACCCGAAACGCAAATGGGATACACTCGCTTCGATTTAACTGTTTCAGTCGATTCTCGATATTGGTCGCATAGCCAATTTTTACATAATCGGGAAAAGAGGGATTTGTCAGGATATAAATCACACCAGCCTTTTTTGCTGCACTCACGTTGCAGCCACCTCCTTAAATGTCAACAATTTGTCTCGATAATATTCATACTGCTTTTGCCTTGCCTCAATCTCTGCGGGCAGGCCGCTGGTCAAATCATTGCAGATAGCATCAAAACGGTCAAGAATATCCACAATATATTTTTGCCGTTCCTGACTCGGAAGCGGAATTTCGATTCGGTTCAAATTCTTCTGGTTCAATTTAGACTGTGCGCCGCCAGAAATATACGGAGCCAGATCAATCGAGTTCAAATAAAACTCTACAAACCGTCTGGTTTCGTAGCGATCAAACTTCAAAACGTGCGCATGATTATTGACCCAGTTTTTCCCCGAAATTGAAAACGCAATCGGCGTACTTCTTGCCAAAAGATTTGCGCCATCTTCTGACACAAGCAGATAATCCCCGTCAAAGATATAATTCCTTACATAATCCACGATGCCAGAAGCCCCATAATACGGGTACTCTCCCGCTTCACGTTTGCCACTTGTGACAGGTTTACGCATACTGTCGCAATTTTCAGCAATATCTTCAAGCGTAACAACCGCATAGCCAAACACATACTGCAAGAGCTTAATCAGTGCTCTGCTCTGCTCTGCTCTGCTCAAAATTGTGTTGCTATTTTCTGCAAATGTCAAGAGCTTATCGCGGTAATACTCGTACTGCTTCTGCCGGGCTTCAATCTCAGCGGGCAAACCAATGTTGAGGTCGGAGCAAATCTTCTCAAAGTTGTCCAGTACATTTACAATACGGCTTTGGATATCAAGTGGCGGGATTGTCATTCTATATTGTGCAATCGTGTTTCCAGTCAAGGACGCTCGTGTTGTAAAAGCACAATGTTTCGTCACATATTGTCTAAAGTCCGCTGTGCTAAAGCAATAAGCACAGTATTCGGGCAAAAGCTCTTTGGTTTTCGGCGTTGCCTTTATTGTAAAGCCATATCATCAAGCATTACAGACGACCAGCCAATATCTTCCGCCGTTTCGGATGTTCTTGTAAAAAGAACATCCCCTCTTGATACTTTTAGCCGTTTCTTTTCATCTTCAGTACACTCAACCAGTGCCGTTATATCCTTTTTTCTAAGCGTCCGATGATTGTAAACATCTGTGTAACGAATAAATGGGGTACCCTTTCCAAAAAACTCTTTACCCTTGCTAAGGCCGTTCCTGAAATCAAATAGTTCCCCAAGTGTCCTTTGGTAGAAGTTAATTGCCCCCCCTTGAGGACATCGAAAGTCAGCAACTTATCCCGATAGAATTCATACTGCTTTTGGCGAGCTGTAAGCTCTGCTGTAAGCCCCGTGAAATAATCCAAAGTCTTTGCAATCTCGTTCTGCACTTGAATAGGCGGCACTGGAAGAACGATATTCGACAACGTATCAGGCGTCACTTCGATAACCTTTGTTCCATGCGCCAGCTTGCGCTTTTGTGCAAAAAACATCTGCGAATGGAAGTAGTAAACTAGATATTTGGCATTCTGATTGTGATGGATAATCGCCGAGTGTCCGCTAACGGCCACAGGCTCATCACCCAGCCATGCAAGGCATTTACATACATCTTCAATATTTTCGCTTGTAACTGCCATGACAATATCATTGGGCCGTGCCATCTTCTGCTTTTTTGCGCATTCTTCACTTATAAAGGTAAATGTCTTATCTGCAAATAGACCATATTTTGTATAAATCTGGCCGTAATGGATGCACGGCACGCCCTCTGTAAGAAAATCTTTCTTTTGAAAGTTTCCTCCACGAGAAATCGTTGCGATTTCACCCAGTTTCTTGTATTCCACACCATCCGGGCAAAGTTCCCGGAGCAGTTCATCTAACTTAGACACCTTATACATTCTCCTTATATATCAATTCTAATCTGATGCTTTCTCTTTTCAACAAAATACTCCTGATATTCCATTCTTTCTTTTGCAGCAACTATATCCCTGTTCTCTCTATTGTCCGGGTATCTTGCATAGTTTCTAATTGCCCATTGTATTTTAGGAATGATGTCTTTTATCTTTGCCGAGTCAAACTTTCTTCGATGGTCGTTACAAATTCTATGACTCACTCCATTTAATCGAGACACCGCTCCTACTCTTTTCATTTCTGCATAAGAAAAATTCAAATCCCGAAATGTATAGTTCTTTATTAGATATTCTTCAAATGGAATATCATATAATCTGTAACTTTCCGGGTAAACATCTTCCACCCTTATTCCACTATAATGCGGATAACCTTTGGGCGTAAGATAATAGATTGTTCCTGTTCCATCAGACATTAGCATTCCATTATGATGTTCTCCTTCAACATCATAATTTGCCCTACAAAAATCGCACTCAACCTCAATCGGGCCATCTTCCCACCGATTCCAGTCATCCATATAACTAGCTTGCGAAATCGTTCCTCTTCCACAGGGGCATTTAATGCGCTTTCTCGACATTTCTTCCCAACTCATATCTATGCCCTCTCTACCCTCTCAGGTGTTTCCGGATTCTTCCAAATACCTGTCAAAATCGCTCTGGTACAGCCGATCCTGCACCACACGGTACTTTTCAAACTCCGTTTCTGCGTGCATCTTTGCAAGCTGCGCCGAGATTTTGCCGGCATCCCTCAACACTTCCAGATCATCTGCCTGCAAATAGATGTCCAGCCGCTTAGCCCAGTCCTCCATGGTCATGGGGATATGACGGCGGGCACGGTTCTCGGCAAGGTCGAGGTATGCTGAAACGATCAGCTCCATGGACTTCAATTCATCTTCGGTCAGGTAATTTTTCGCCACCGAAACATCGCTCTTTTTGATTTTGCCGTTGGGAGCATCCTTCCATGTGTGAAGCCCCATGTGCGGCTTTTCGGCATCGGCACGCTCATAGATCAGTTCTGCCGCCGTATGGCGATGCACGGCATAGTGCATCTTGTTCTGCACCTTTGCAAAGAACTCTTTTGTGGTCAGCGCGTTGCAGTCATAATCCAGCGAAGTAGCGTAAATGTCGGTGAGTTTCTGGTAGAAGTTGCGCTCCGAAATGCGAATCTCCCGGATGCGCTCCAACTGCTCTTCAAAGTATTTCTTGGTCAGGACTGTGCCGCCGTTTTTCAGGCGTTCTTCATCCATGGCCCAGCCCTTGATAGTATACTGCTCCACGATCTGATTTGCCCAGACACGGAACCGCACCGCCCGCTGGTTGTTCACCTTGAAGCCGACCGCAATAATCATTTGCAGATTATAGTGGTTCACGCTGCGAGTAACCTGTCGGCCACCCTCATTTTGAACTATTCGGAATTTCCGAATAGTTGTCGCTTCGTCCTGCTCATGGTCAGCATAAATCTTTTTGATATGCTCATTGATGGTCGGAAGCCCCACATCGTAAAGGGTCGCCATCATCTTTTGCGTCAGCCAGATGTTTTCATCCTCGTAGCGCATCTCGATGCTGTCCCTGTCCTCCCCTGTGGAGGCAACAAAGGTCAGGTATTCCGCCGCAGAAGAACGTACCAATGCAGAATCATTCTTTTTGCTTTCCATCTCAGCCCTCGATTTCTGCCACGATCTGGTCAATGGCGGCCCGCAGTTCGTTTTCTCGTGCTACGATTTGTGCAATTTCAGCGTTCAGCTTTACAATGTCGATTTTCTCACGGGTGTCCTTAGCCTCCACATAAGTAGAAACCGACAGGTTATAGTCATTTTCCTGCACCTCGGAATACTCCGCCAGATGGGAGAAGTGTGCTTCTTCTGCCCGCTGTGCAAAGGTGTCCACTATTTTGTTAATGTTCTCCGGGGTGAGTTTGTTGTTGTTCGTCACCTTGACGCACTCGGAAGAAGCATCAATGAACAGCACCTTATTGTCTGTTTTACCCTTTTTCAGCACCATGATGCAGGTGGCAATACTGGTACCAAAGAACAGGTTGCTCGGCAACTGGATGATGCAGTCAATGAAGTTGTTGTCCACCAGATATTTGCGGATCTTCTGCTCTGCGCCGCCACGGTACATGATGCCGGGAAAACAGACGATTGCCGCCGTACCGTTGGAAGCCAGCCATGCCAGCGAATGCATAATAAAGGCCAAGTCTGCCTTGCTCTTCGGAGCCAGCACACCAGCCGGAGCAAAGCGAGGGTCATTGATGAGCAGCGGATTCTCGTCACCGGCCCACTTGATGGAGTACGGCGGATTCGATACGATCAGCTCAAAAGGTTCATCATCCCAGTGCTGCGGATTGGTCAGCGTGTCCTCACAGGCAATGTCGAATTTGTCAAATTCAATGTCGTGCAGGAACATATTGATGCGGCACAGGTTGTACGTTGTGATGTTGATTTCTTGTCCAAAAAAGCCATTGCGCACGGCATTCCGTCCCAGCACCTTTTCTGCCTTCAGCAGCAGCGAACCAGAGCCGCAGGCCGGGTCATAGACCTTGTTGATTTCCTTTTTGCCTACGGTACCAAGCCGGGTCAGCAGCTCCGAAACATCGGCAGGCGTAAAGAACTCGCCACCGGACTTGCCCGCATTGCTAGCGTACATGGTCATCAGGTATTCATAGGCATCGCCAAAGGCATCAATGTCATGCTCTTTCACATCGCCAAGGTTCATATCTGCTACGCCATTCAGCAGTTTCACAAGCTTCTCATTGCGTTTGGCAACAGTCGCCCCCAGCTTATTGCTGTTGACATCATAATCATCGAACAATCCTGCAAACTGTCCCTCGGAGGAGCTGCCCTTTGCGGATTCCTCAATGTGCCGGAAGACTGTTTCCAGCGTTTCGTTGAGGTTTTCATCGCTGGCCGCTTTTGCTCGTACATTGCAGAACAACTCACTGGGCAGGATGAAGAACCCTTTTTCCTGTACCAGCCCTTCCCGTGCCTGCTCTGCCTCTGCATCAGACATATCTTCATAGCGGAAATCCGGGTTGCCTGCATCAATTTCGCCCTGATTGATATAGCTGGCAATATTCTCCGAAATATAACGGTAGAACATCGTACCGAGAACGTAGCTCTTGAAATCCCATCCGTCCACTGCGCCGCGCAGATCATCCGCAATCGCCCAGATTGCACGGTGCAGTTCTTCGCGTTCCTGCTCTTTTTTGGTGTCTACCATTTTTATTTCCTCCATCAAATGCGGATTTCCGCATTGTTTTCTTTCATTTTAACATAGTAAATGTACCACTATTGGTACACTATGGTGTCTTTTTCTAAAAAAGATACACTTTCCCTTTATACTATCCTAGTAAAGCGTACCACAGCTTTTCCGTGATTGCAAGCCGATAAAAATTTCTATTGCATTTTTCAGCGAGATAGTGTACACTTTTTTCAATCTTGTCCACTATCTGCATCTCAGACGGTGTTTCGTATCAGTAAGCATCTACGGTTTTGGAGGGAAACAAATGAAAGCGAAAAAGACCAAACTGCCCGAAAATCTGTATCATTACACCAGCCTCATCAAGTATCGGATGATTCTTGCAACTGGGAAACTGCTTCTGACACCTTCCAATCTGAAATATGACAACGCCACGCTCCATGACGAACCACTCTTTTTTAATGGGCAGAAAATTGGTTATAAATCCGTTGACAAATATGAAAACTATCACCCTGTCGTCTGGCTGACTGCCAATGACCATGCTGGTGCCAAAAATACCGGCCTGTCCAACGACAAAATCATGTGCCGCATTACCATCAGGACCAATGGTAAAATCTGGCGGTATCTGCCTTGGCGCACTTTCTGCGACAAGTACAACGCTGACCGCAGCGTTGCCTCAACCCTCAAACAAACCGCTAATGACTACCTGAACTGGTATGTCTGTGAATCTGAGATTCCAGTTGCGGACTTTGCAAAGGTCGAGTTTCTGGCTGAAGATGGCACCTACAAAGACGAGAAAGACATTCCCGGATTTGCTCTGACGGATATTGCCCCGGAACTTTTTGAGTAAAATATCACTTATATGTACAGACCCCCGCCAACATCCGCTGGCGGGGGTCTACTATGCTTACAGTTCTACGCTGTTCTGCCTGTTCTTCTTCTGGCTTCTATCCGCGGTCTGCTCCTGCCCCCTCATAAGCCCAATGACCTGCTGCATCTTTTCGGCACCGAAATAGTTCCATACTCGCCTGAAATCACGTTTCATCGCATAGAGCTGAGAGTTTTCAGCCTCCACCTCTTTCAGCCGCTGGCTTAGATGATGGGTAGCTTTCTTCTCGTCCTGATAGAAGTGCAAATACTTATCCCGCTCATCCTTGACCTCCCAGTACTTCCGATGGATAGCGAAGAGCACTTTTACCAGCTTCTGGATCAGCGGCATGGCCTTCTTCTCCCGATAGCTCTTGGCGGTCTCAAATGTGGCTGCTTCTGGCACCCATTCTTCTGGCCGCTGGGAGTACTGCGCTGACAGGTTTTCCAGCCCCTCCATGATGGGAGCCAGCTTGTTCAGCTCCCGGCTCTGCTTCTGGTAGGTCAGCTCCGCTTTCTGTACCCGCTGTTCAGCGGCTTCTACGGCTGTCTGCGCTGTTTCCAGCTGTTCCTGCATCTCGGTCAGGTCGGTCTGGCACTCCTGCTTGGCAGCTTCCAGAGCCGCCACCTCTTTACTACGCTCCTGCTTCTTGAAGTCCAGCACTGACAGATGTTCTTCGTGGGTGCCTTTCTGTTCCCACTCGATGCCGTGCCGCTCCATCACGGCAGCAAGCTGCTCTTTCTCGGTGTTGATCCACTGGTTCAGCTCGGATTCTCGCTTGGAGCCGCCTACAAAGCCCAAGGCCTTCAGAGCCTGCTTCAGGGAGACCTTGGTGTCCAGTCCTTTGCCTTTCCAGCCGGACACATACGGCACGAAGTCGATGTGCAGATGGGGCGTAGCTTCATCCATGTGGAGGAACGCTCCGAACACCCGCAGTGTCGGGTTCCGCTCTTGGAAGCCCTGCATATACTCGTCCAGCAGTTCCTTTGCCAGTGCGCCGTTCTCGGTCAGGACGCCCATATCATCTTTGTTGCCGATCTGGACGATCAACTCATGGAAGAGCTTTTCCTGCTTGCCTGTCCGCAGGTGCTCATAGTAGTCGTTGATACAGCGGTCCTTGCGCTTCTGCTTGGCATTGTAACGCTTCACTGCCTCGTCAAACAGTTCGTGGTACACCTTCTGAATCGGCTCATCCCGGTACACGACATTCAGGCTGCTGCGCTTCGGGTCTACGTTTTCAGCGGTGAAACTTCTCCGGTTATGGTTGAGGGAGCCGGAACCCCTCATTGCGGAAATGGTTCTTTTCAATCGCACGTCCTTTCTCTGTGGAAGTAACTGGTGCCGGACACGGCAAAGGCTTTGTTACTTTCGTCGAAAGTAACGCAAAAGCACTTTTGACAGACGTTCCGTCCATCAAAAGATGCCTTTGCGCCCTGCCGGGGGCCTCCGTCTGCGGACGGGGTTTCGCTGCATCTCGCCGCTGCCCGGTCCAACTCCACCTTCCTGCGTGATTGCATTCACAGGAGCGTGACACGCTCCTGTCCTCTGCCAATAGAGGGACTCACCAGCGGAAGCTTTCTGGCACGCCTCGTCTGTCCAGATACTCCTGCCGAGCCTGCTCCCGCTGTTCCTCGGTGGGTGCTGTCTTGTACTGGGCATACAGCTCATGCCGCAGCATCGCATCCAGTTTTTGCTCCAAGCCCTGTTCAATAATCTCTTCGTACTCATTTTCGCCGCTCAAATGATAATGCAGCAAGGCGACGAAAAGTTCCTGCGAAATTTGCACATTTTTCATCATTATCACCATCCCGTGTCGGTTGTGTCGATTGTGACGATATTTTATATAGTAGCAAAAATACCGTCACAACCGTCACGAATCGTCACGTCCTAGAATTTTCCAGCGTTAATTTGACCACCCTGCCCTCATGGGTGCGCTTGCTTTCGTACCGAATTCCATAATCGTTGTAGAGCCTGTCGGCACTCACGTTCAGCTTCCGGGTCAAGATGTTTGCCTGTATGCTCACACCAGACAGACGTTCCAGCAGCTCCGTGGGCGTACCGCTCCACTCTGGCTGTTCCGGGCTGAGCATCTTTGCCACCGCTTCCAGAAGCGGGTCGGGCGGCAGCTTCCAAAGTTCCGTTTCGGCTCCTTGGAACTCCCACACGCAGCGTTCCCGGTCAAACTCCAATGTCAGCTCCTGATCCGGCTGGTCACGCCCCACGATGTCCAGTAGTGCGGTGTTGTCCGTGCGCCGCTTCTTCTGCATGATGAACGCGCCATCCGCTGCACCCAACAGACCGTTGGTGCCGGAGATCATATCAAAGCTGTCCTCGGCTTCCATCTTCCGGGTGTGATGAACCACCAGCAGGCAGATGCCGTACCTGTCACTGAAAGTTTTCAGTTTGGTCACGATCTCGTAGTCGCTGGCGTAGCTGTATCGGTCACCGCCGATCTCCCGCACCTTCTGCAGGGTGTCGATGATGATGAGCCGTACATCCGGGTGCTCCCGGATGAATCCTTCCAACTGCTGGTCAAGTCCCTCGCTCACGGACTTAGCTTGCGTTGCGAAGTAGAGATTGTTGGTCTCCTCTACCCCGAACATCCGGGAGAGCCGCCGCTGCAGCCGGGCGTAATCGTCCTCCAATGCCAGGTAGAGGACGGTGCCCTGATGCACCTCGTACTCCCACAGCGGAAGCCCCATCGCCACATGGTAGGCAAGCTGCCCCATGAAGAAGGACTTACCCACCTTGGGCGCACCTACAAAGAGGTAGGTGCCGCTGTACAGCAGGTCGTTCACGATGGGTCTCCGGGGTGGATACACCGTGTCGTACAGTTCGGTCATTGATACCGTGTTCAGCCCGAAATTGTTTGACTTTTTCGCGGCTTGCAGATTGATTTGCTTGTCAGAATTTGTTATAATATTGGTGTTGATTTTTGAGGACGACTGTACCGCATCTGCGCCAACAGATGCACCCGGTACGGTCGTTTTTCTATTGTCCGTCATTCGCATTCCTCCTTAAGTCCGTTCAACGTCAGGGCTACCATTTGCAGGATCTCCAGCAAGTCCGGCGAGACCTCTTCATCCACGGCCAGCCGCTGTAATTCCTGATAGATCAGCCTCATCTGGTCTCGCAGGGCTTTGTAGACCCTTGGGTTGCCTACCACGGTGATCTCCCGGCCGGTCAGGCGGCGGATGATATACTCCTGTTTGGTCAGCCCGGAGAGCTTTACCTTGGCTTCCAGAACCTCGTCCTCTTCCGGGGACATTCGGAAGGCCACCACCTTGTTCCGCCAGCGGCCTTGCTGGTCGAGTACTCGTTCCATCTTCATCCCTCCTTTCGCTCCATGTCCAGCTTCTGCGCCATCTCCTGCTGCTTTGAGGGGAAGAGGTGGGCGTACTTATAAGTGATGTCCACGCTCTCATGCCCCACTCGGTCTGCGATTGCCAGAGCCGAGAAGCCCATCTCGATCAGCAGCGATACATGGGAGTGCCGCAGGTCGTGGATTCGGATGCGCTTCACCCCGGCTTCCTTGGCTCCCCTGTCCATCTCGTGGTGCAGGTAGCTCTTGGTCACCTCAAAGATCCGCTGGTCTGGCTGGACTTTGTAGAGGGATTTCAGATAGTCTCTGATCTCGTCCGTCAGAAACTGCGGCATCTGGATGACACGGACGCTCTTGGGTGTTTTCGGGTCGGTGATCACATCCCGGCCTTTCAGCCTTTGATAGGATTTGGTGATGGAGAGCAGCCCCTTATCCAAGTCGAAGTCTGCCGGAGTCAGAGCCAGCAGCTCGCCCTCCCGGATGCCGCACCAGTAGAGGACTTCAAAGGCGTAGTAGGATTGCGGCTTGTCCATCATGACTTCTGCGAATTTGAGGTACTCTTCTTTTGTCCAGAAGAGCATCTCCTTGTGCTTTTCTGACCCCATGCACCCGGCTGTGGCTGCTGCGTTTGATTTCAGCCCGTAGAACCGGACGGCGTGATTCAGAATGGCACTGAGTTGTCCATGCAGCGTCTTGAGGTAGGTCGGCGAGTAGGCCTTGCCGTTTTTGTCCCGGTAGTTCAGCATCTCGTTCTGCCATGCGATCACATCCCGTGGCTTTATCTCGCTGAGCCGCTTTTCTTTGAAATACGGTAAGATTTTCGTTCGGATGATGTGCTCTTTGGTAGACCAGGTGTTTTCCCGGAGTCGCTTTTTCTTGTCCGTGATATAAATTTCCACAAAGGCTTCAAAGGTCATGGTCAGGTCTGCTGCCTGCTGAAGAAGGAACTCCCGCTCCCACGCCAGAGCGTCCTTCTTGGTGGAAAACCCCCGTTTCAGCTTCTTCTGCTTCACACCTTGCCAGTTCTCGAAGTAGAAGGAAGCGTACCATGTGCCCTGTTTGCTGTCCTTGTAGGCTGGCATCCTATCACTCCTCCCCTGCCCCGTAGATTTTCTCCTGATAGTACCTCCTGCTTACCCGGCCTCCTACGGTCGTGTAGCCTTTGGCCTTCAGTTCCTCGTTCCACTGGGCGATCATCTTGTACGCCAGACCCTGGGAGATGTCCAGTTCCTTTGCCAGCTCGTCTGCCTTGATAAAAATGCTGTTTGCCATTTTTTGTCCTTTCCTTGTCGGTTTCATTTCGGTGCCGCTTCATCCTCGCTGACTTCCGGCAGGCATATCCCCTTTGCGGTGCTGTGCCGTCCCCTTGCGGAGCGCTCGCTTCCTTTCGAAAGGTCTTGGCGGTTTGGGTCAGTTTGGCGGTCATTCAATTTTACTAAGCATTTTTGCTTATCTTTTTGTGTTCTCATTATACTAAACACATTCCGTTAAGTCAAGAGGCTTTCGGGTAAAATCTTAAACTTTTTTGTTTATTTTCTATTGCACCTCCTATTTTTCTGTGCTATACTAGGTTCAACAAATATGTTTAAGTCAGGAGGCAATCGCATGGCAGTCGGTGACCGCATCAAACGTGCCCGCAACCTCCGAGGTATGACCCAGAAAGAACTGGGCATTGCCATCGGGTTTGAGGAGAAAAGCGCAGACATCCGTATCGCACAATACGAAAGCAACACCCGCACTCCTAAAGAAGAGTTGCTCCGCAAGATTGCGGAGGTGCTGGACGTGAACTACCGTTCCCTCTATGAGCCGACCCTGTACGCCGCAGAGGATGTGATGTACACTCTGTTCGAGCTGGACGAGCACTACCCCGGCACCCGGCTCTATGAGGTCACAGACACTGCCGACCCGGATCTCCCGGAAAAGCACATGGCGGTCAGCTTCCGCTATCGCCTGCTGGACGATTTCCTGAAGGAGTGGCAGCTCCGCAAGAAACAGCTCCGGGAGGGCGAGATCACCAAGGAAGAGTATCTGGAATGGAAGCTCAACTGGCCTCAGACCTCCGATGGCTGCGGACGCTACGAGCCGAAGAAAAAGTGGCGTAAAGAGTAAAAGACACAAAAATGCCCTCTGAAAAACTTACCGTTTCTCAGAGGGCATTCTCATGTCTCTCTTTATGAATAATCGCCTGATAGTATCAAAGCAGTATCACAGAGCCTTTTGGCTCTCAAAATATTGCATTGCATCAATACTTTTCAGATTTTGAAGATTACTCAAACTCAATCGTTGCCGGCGGTTTTGTGGTGTAGTCGAACATGACGCGGTTGATGTTCTTGACCTCGTTCACGATGCGGTTGGCGGCGGTGGTGATGGTCTCCGTCGGCAGGATCGTGACCTCGGCGGTCATGAAATCCGTCGTGGTGACGGCGCGCAGAGCGATAGCGTAGTCGTAGGTGCGCTCGTCGCCCATGACGCCGACACTGCGCATGTTGGTCAGCGCGGCAAAGTACTGGCTCGGGCGCTGAGCCATGGGCAGCTTGTCGATCTCCTCACGCCAGATGGCGTCGGCATCCTGCACGATGGCGACCTTCTCGGGGGTCACATCGCCGATGATGCGGATGGCCAGGCCCGGGCCGGGGAACGGCTGGCGGGCGACAAGGTACTCCGGCAGGCCCAGCTCACGGCCTGCCTGACGGACCTCGTCCTTGAACAGGTCGCGCAGCGGCTCGACGATTTCCTTAAAGTCAACGTAGTCGGGCAGACCGCCGACGTTGTGGTGGCTCTTGATCGTGGCAGATTCGCCGCCGAGGCCGGACTCGACCACGTCGGGGTAAATCGTGCCCTGCGCCAAAAAGTCCACAGCACCGATCTTTTTAGCCTCGTCCTCAAAGACGCGGATGAACTCCTCGCCGATGATCTTGCGCTTGCGCTCGGGGGCGTCCTGACCAGCCAGCTTCTTGTAGAAGCGGTCACGGGCATCGACGCAGACAAAGTTGATGTCGAACTGGCCGCCCTCGCCAAAGACCTCGCAGACCTGTTCGCGCTCATTCTTGCGCAGCAGACCGTGGTCCACGAACACGCAGGTCAGCTGCTTGCCGATGGCCTTGGCCAGCACGGCCGCGCAGACGCTGGAATCCACGCCGCCGGACAGGGCGCAGAGCACCTTGCCGCCGCCGATCTTTTCGCGCAGGGCCTTGACGGAGTTTTCCACGAAGGAGTCCATCTTCCAGTCACCGGCGCAGCGGCAGACATTATAGACGAAGTTATGCAGAATTTTCGTGCCGTTCTCGGTGTGCAGGACCTCGGGGTGGAACTGCACGGCGTAGAGGCCGCGTGCCTTATCCTGCGCGGCAGCCACCGGACAGTTGGGCGTGTGGGCCACGATCTCAAAGCCGGGGGCGGCCTTCTCAATGTAGTCGTTATGGCTCATCCAGCAGACATTCTGCGCGGGCAGCGTGTCAAACAGCGGGCTGGCGGTGTCCAAGTCGACCAGCGTCTTGCCGTACTCGCGCTCGGGTGCCTTGCAGACCTTGCCGCCCAGCATGTGCATCATCAGCTGGCTGCCGTAGCAGATGCCGAGGATGGGCACGCCCCAGTTATAAATTTCGGGGTCGATCGTGGGCGAATCCGGCAGATAGGCGCTGTTGGGGCCGCCGGTGAAGATGATGCCCTTCGGGTTTTTGGCCTTGATTTTGGCAAGGTCGGTGCGGTACGAATAAATCTCGCAATATACGTTGCATTCGCGGACGCGGCGGGCGATCAGCTGATTATACTGGCCGCCGAAATCCAGAACGATGACAGTTTCCTGCTGCATGTGGTAGCTCCTTTCCAAAACATCTAAATTTGCATATATAACAGCATATACAGATATTATACCATAGCTCCCGGCAAATAGGTAGGGGGCTTGAGAAAAAAGTCGAGATTCTTCGATTCTGATTTGTCGCACAGCCGGAATCTGTTCGCTTATTCTGCATAGAATCAGATTGTCGGTCGGCGCCCCAAAGCCATAAAAAATGCCGCGCATCGGGCAAGGAACCGGGGCCGGTTCCTCCTTCCAATGTACAGCATGGTATTTTTGCTATTGTTTTATCTTTTCCGTTATTCGCCGCTGCGCCAGGTCCACAAAAGATATTTTACATTTGTTTTCAGGTAGCGGTGGAACAGGCGCTTCGGGTCCTGCATCAATCGGTAAAGCCATTCCAGGTTGTGCTTCTGCATCCACATGGGCGCACGCTTAATGTTGCCCGCCTCATAGTCAAACGCCGCACCAACGCCGATCATCAAGGCTTGTACGCGCTCCTCATGGGCGGCCATCCAGC